>ERZ1034880.113-NODE-113-length-28668-cov-118.624367_pt1 | contig 28668 bp, 18 predicted proteins | sample MGYA00520630_ERZ1034880 | MGnify/ENA primary metagenome ERZ1034880 (study PRJEB33766, sample SAMN09781725) | gut metagenome | biome: gut microbiome | host: Homo sapiens | place: Madagascar | study: EMG produced TPA metagenomics assembly of the PRJNA485056 data...
CGTTAAAATTTCATAGCAAATTCTTTATTGCCAATACTTTTGGTTAATTTTGCACTCAAAATTTCAAGATGGTGCGCCACAACTTGCGACAAACCATCTTTGGATAGTAATAGTTCACGGATTGTTAAACTAAAAATATAGATAATAAGAAACAGACATCACACAAGAATGAAACGCTAAGGATTGAGCCATTCTCTGAATAGCCTTTCCTCTATAGAGACTTAAAACGAGGTGGTAAACCTCAATTTTTAACCCAAGCGTTTCCGTTCTATACTTTTTGGATATTGAGCTTTTAAGCTTTTGTTCTCTACAACTGAATACCGCCAATTTTCAACGCACGAGGACAAGCAGACTGAAAGTTCACGCTCATAGGCGTGGACTGTTCGGTGCTTGTTGTGCGTGCAGGTCACTTGGCGGTAACCTTAGTTGTAAACAAGTACAAGAACGGTTGCACGCCTTTTTATTATCCCTCACAATCATGAGATTTATTTATATTTTATTAATGCTGTTCTCAACCCTTTGCGCAAACGCCCAACTTATATCTGCTGTACGAGATTGCAAAGGACAGCGTGAGCTTGGAGAACTTGAAGGTACATATATATACCACAAAGCCTTTCAGAATGTTACCCTTGATGATGATGCTTACATACAATGTTGGCGGACTAATGCTCTTACTCCCAAAGGAAAAATAGACTCTTTGACAATAAGCAGTCTTAAAACATATTGTTTTGCAGAAAAAATTGATGGTAAAGAGATGCATTGTAAATGCGTTTTCCACGAGCGAATTGTCTTGAAAGGATTAAAAATCTTTTACCAAAGATACAAAAAGGACAACAAGATAAACAAGGAACCGAAATATTTTATCATGGGAACATATGAACGTTGGAATGGTGACTTTGACCTCAATTATAAGAATTCATGGGCTTCTTATGACAAAAAAGAATATTCTAATTTTGACACGACAAAAATAGGAAAACGCTTTAGACGGAAATTTGAGCCACGTGAGTCTGAACTGGAAGTAACCAAAGATTTTTTTGATTGGCTACATCAACTTTCTGATGAATGGAAAATAACGGAAATAGAATCTGAAAAGATTGAAGACCACGACTCATCAGGTTTTGATCCCTTTTGGTTGTATTAGTAAATATTCAAGTAAGTTTTTAAATAAATGGAAAAATATTTATGAAAAAGTCTATTATTATTTTACTCTGTCTCTTTTGGACATTGTATAGCAAAGCGCAAGGAGTAGAATACCAAACATTCATTTATACAAGTGATGAACTTGCAGATGAAATCGCAAAGCAGAGTGAAGAACTTGGCACTTCGAGAGGTTATCTTGGAGACTTGTTTAATGCAAGCAAAGAAGCAGGAAAAGGCATAGCTTCTGGCTATGTTACATCTTTCATTGATTTAGGTGTAAACGCCATAGGTGCATTATTAACCCGCAACTCACGGTTGAAAGAAGAATGGGAAGAGACAGTCAAACAAGAGAATGTATATCAAACACAAATCAGCACAGTTTCTGAGGTCAACGACTTTTATAAACAGACCTCTTTTGATGGTGCTATGGATCCTAAGGGTATGCGTTTTGATGGGATTGGTTGTTTGAGAAAAGAAAACAAAGACACTGTTTTCTATATATCCTGTCATATTGACCGCTCTAAAATCAATAGAATCATTAACCATTCAAAATTTGAATTGGTTCTTGATACATTGATTATCAGCCCAACGCATTCCAATCTGCCAAACTCTTCATTGGATATACCATTTTCATTTGAAGAGAGAAAGAACTTTACTCTCTCTATGAACATTAAACTTTTATCTTCATGGATGAATGAAATTGTACAGTTGCAGAAGAATCAGGAGTTAGGAGAGTTCTCGATAAATATACCTGTTGACCAAAGTGTCTTAGATAATAAGGGATATCTGCACTATGTTCGCAATGCCAATGATGCTCCTGCTTACAAAGTTTTAGGTGAGAGCTTTATTGTTCCACGTTCTTATATGGGGTATCGTGACGAAAACGATAATTATAAGAACAGTTGGGGAACAGGAGAATACAAACTTGATATTACGTTGAAAGAAACTTGTGATGTTACAGACCAATACAGAAGCAAATGGAAAGAAGACAGAAAACGTCGTAAGGAAATGCAACCAAAGGAGAAATTCTTTGCAAGCAGTTGGCAAACAATCTCCAACCAACGTTGGGACGAACTTACAAAATCGTGGGTCATAACAACATTGAAAGCTCCTGCAAGCATCATTACTAAAGACGTAATAGACAAGTTGGGATTGACAGCAGACAATAATAACGGAATGGGTGAATTCTAAAAATGCCTATATGGTTAATCTAAAAGCTTTCCGAAATAAAATCATAAATCTATTAGCAAATACCTGTACGCAAAAAGTTTTGCGTGCAGGCTATTTGCTTGTGCCAATGATTATAACATATGCTTGCTTGTGCTTATATATCTCTTGGTCACATATTCCAGAAAGAAATATTACAGCAGAAGTTTCGGCTTTAGGATATTGTTCAGACAGTTCATATTGTAACTTTCGCATAAATATTGATGCAGTAGGAATGTCGAAGCATCATAAAGATAACTGTTTCGACAACTATGTCGAAACAGTGAATCACCCTTTATATGCAAGAAGAATAGAGCTTCCTGATTCTTTTTACCAAGTTTTCAAGCCTATATGTTTGGCTAATGAAGAATATTTAGAGAAGATGAAAAGTTTTTATTCTTTGAATTATGAATGTGGTGCAACGATGCCTGCTAAATTACCAAAAGAACACGAAAATGAAACGCTATATACTTATTGTAGTAACCTTACTTTTAATTATGCTTCTAATCCAAAATGGAAAGAAAATGGAGCTGAGAAGATTACTTATGGCAATGGACTAATTGCTTTTAATGAGACGTATGGACGTGGATATTTGCGTTTCAAGTCTAATCTTTTCAATCAAGTTCCACGATTGTGGTCACGCTGGGATATAACACAAAGCAATGTCTCCCTACGCTTAAAATGCAACAATATAAGATGTGATACCATATCATTGGAATTCTATGGAGCTTCACTTTTCTCCGAAATGTACCCTCGCCCAGACTTTATCAATATGAGTAGAATTGAGTTTACAGATTCTATAAAAATCAATGAAATCATTTCAAAGGGACTCAGATTTCATGTTGAATTTGTTCAATTAAGAGAGATGGCTGCAACAAGGACAATAATACTAACGTCTATCCTCTCTTTGGCACTATCATTAATAGGAAGTATCATATACAAACGTTTTTTAGAATGAGACTATTATTATCAATCATTATGTTTTTCTCTGTTGTCAGTGTTTTTGCTCAGACAGAAGAATCAAATAAATATTTTAACCAAGGAATGGAATTGTATAATCAAGGAAAATATACAGAGGCAATTCCATGCTTTGAAAAAAGTGACTCTATAGATAAAAGAACACTAGACTCTACAAGTAATCGTAGTGATTACTCTGTTATGTGGTTGGCATCATGTTATTATCATCTTGCCGAATTTGACAAAGCCAAAGAAATTGATAGTACAAATAGTTTTGTTTTTCCTATTGATAGGAATAAAACAGTGCTTTCTGACAAATATTCGTTAGAAGGAAATGAATTGTTTGAGAAAAATAAAATAGAAAAAGCGCTTGAATGTTATTACAAATGTGCTAATCTTGAAAAAGAAAATCTTGGAGGAAATAGTGTCTCATATGCGAATACACTAGCTGACATATATTTATGCAAAATGAATAACAGTCTTAATGACGGTTTAGATACTCTTTATTATAAGATAAGCAATATTTATAAAACAAAATTAGGACAGTATAGTCATCCTTATTGTTTGATAAATGTTATGGAGGCATATAGATTACTGTGGAATTGTAGCCTTACGGACTCTACAAATATAAAAAATACATTATCAAAATTCATAGAGTCATATAAGATTGCTTGTAAAATTCGTAAAAATCATTCTGATATTTCTGATGTGTTATGTGGCAGGTTATCGTATGTTATAGCGTATCTATATTCCAAACTTGCAGAAAGTTCAGAAAGAACAAACGAGGGGAAACTTTATGCTTCTCTTGCTAGTTCCTATCATTATTATAGTAAAATTGCGGGTAAGGAATTAGAGGATTATAAAAAGGTAATGCCTATCAAATATAATTTTGATAGCTCCTTTTGTTATGAGGTATTAAGCGGAAAACAAAATGTAAATTTTGATTTGTATAAACACCTTTTAGAGTATAGTTTAATTGATTTAAACTTTTCTGCTGTTGCGTTAGTTGTAGATAATCTGTCAAAAGTTGTTCCTGATAGTATAATCTATGCTTACGCAATGGAGAAATTAGGCAATAAAGATTATATTGATGCCGCCCAACTTGTGGATATTTGTCGCCGAAGTTCTTTTGACAAGACGGAATCTATAGAATCTGACTTTTACAGCACTAGCTACGCACTTTTACAGTATATGGTAATTGGTGAAACTTATCATGTTCAAAACATATGTATGAATGTCGATTCTTTTAAAAAGCAAAAAGATTATAATACAAATTATGATTTGGAGAAAAATAGTTTAGCTTGGCATGAGGCTCAATTTGGAAAAAACAGTCGCTATTACACAAAACGCCTTTTAAGACAAAGTGCTAAAGAACTATTTGAAAATGGCAATTTTAATAAAGCTATAGCATGTGCACAAGAATGCTTAAACATTTGTTATGATATGCCTTATGCAGATAGCTTGTATATAGCACTTGCTTATAAAAGTATAGGTGTCTGTTATACTTATATGGGTAAGGAATATATTGAAAAGGCAGAACTTGCATTAAAAAAATCATTTGACATTCTTTATAGAAACTTAAAATACAACAGATTTACCTTACCTCGTTTAGAAGCAATGGAATGTGAAAATAGTTTTGTAAATGATAGTAAATCTTTTTACTTGAGAGATGAGTATGATGGGGCTAAGGTAGAAGATTTTCTGAATCTTACCATATTTTTGAATACTATATATAAGTCAACAGGAAATATTAAAGCGTTGGCTTATACGACGCAGCATGCAATAAACATTTTAGAAAAACCGTCATACAATGACAAAATGGATTATCCTGAGTTATATCAAGACATGTGTGTAGTATGTTATTGTGATATAAGGCAAATTTATACTGACAAATACTTACCAAAATTTGACAGTATAGCAATGAACAATGTCATTAAATATTTTAGAAACCAACCTGCAAAACAAAGAAATAAGTATTACTTGAAGAATTCCACAAAGAGATATTTTTCGAGTTATTTGGATATGTACTACAAAGTAGATAGTCCAAATATCTACTACCAATATTGGTTCGAAAACAATTTGCTGACACTGTGTTATGAGAAACCATCCAATGTTACAATTGGAGAGGCTTATAATGCTGCATTGTTTAGTAAAGGCATTCTTTTAAATACTGAAATAGAAATGCGAAAACTTATCGCAGAGAGTCAAGATAAGACTCTAATAGATAAATTTCAAAAGTTACAAAAATATTATCTGCAATTAGAAAATGCAAATAGAGAAAATAAAAAAGGTATGAACAATGAAATTGAATACCTTGTACTTCCCTGAAAAAGGTTGTCACTTAGGAACAAACAGAAGTGACAATGAAACGTAAGACAAGAATTGAACGTGTGTATAATGAGGACACTGGTTGGTTTGAGACCCGTGAGGTAGAGTTGAATAGCTACTCTTTTACAGATGATGATCGTATCATGATAGTTCGAGAGTATATGGAGAGTGGGCTCCCAGCAGAAGAAATCATCAAGAAATACTATATAAGCAGTCGTACAGTGCTATTTTCTTGGATGGATAAGTTCTTAAATGATAAAGATTTGTTATCTTTGCCGCCAGAAGACCAAAACCGTGACGATATGGCAAAGACAACAAATGAACAGTTGAAAGAGAAAGATGCAGAGATTAAGCGTCTCCGCAAGGCTTTGGAGTTAGAGAAGCTTCGCTCTAAGGCATTCTCCACCATGATTGACCTCGCAGAAGAAACCTTCAATATTCCTGTGAGAAAAAAATCTGGTACCAAACAGTAAGCTTGCTCCGCACAGAGTGCCAGGGCCAAGGTTTAGGCACTCTATGCGGGCTGTTTGGTTTCACCCGGCAAGCATATAATAAGCGCAATGTCTCTGACGGCTTTGCTGAAGAGGCCATTGAGTCTATCATCATTGAAAAGGCACGTGAGTATCGTAAGTCGAATCCTGGCTTAGGAGCTGCAAAGTTGCATGTCATATTGAAACAGATGTTTGAGGATACAGGCTGCTTCCCTGGTCGTGACGCATTTATTGAGATGCTGCGTAAGCATGGACTCATGGTACGTATAAAGCGCCGTAGGCGCTATAAGACAACAGATTCCGACCATAATTATCGCAAATACCCAAACCTGATTAAGGGCGTCGTTCCTACCCATCCGAACCAGATTTGGGCAAGTGACATCACCTATGTTGAAACCAATGAAGGTGTGTGCTATCTCTCGCTTATAACAGACCTGTATTCCCATAAAATCGTTGGATGGGCTGTTGGTCCAACATTAGAAACAGTATATCCATTAGAAGCGCTTAAAATGGCATATAAAAGCATTGATGAAGAAACTGCAAAAGGACTCATTCATCACTCAGACAGAGGAAGCCAGTATTGCAGTCAGAATTATGTATCTATCCTAAAAAGTCATGGCTCACAAATAAGTATGACTCAAACAGGAGATCCTTTGGAGAATGCCATAGCAGAACGTGCAAACGGCATTTTAAAAACGGAATGGCTTTATAGGATGACAATTCCTACTCGTAAAGTATGTAAGAAGGAACTTACCAGGATTATTGCGTTTTATAACGACGAAAGACCGCATATGAGTATCGGTAATCAAACACCATCTGTTGCACATACTCAAGCGGGGCCACAGCAGAAAATGTGGAAAAATCCTTGGGAAAATTCTTCTAATTAGTTGAAAATGTGTATCTTTGCATTTGAAAGAATATCATCACCGTAACCTTTCTAGGGATAGCTCCTTAAAAAGAGTAACCTAGTTAGGTATAATGGGGATTCTCTGACAACCCATATAGTGATAAAATTAAAAATGCGTAACTCATTTAGTGATAAGAAAAATAGATAGTAACATATTTAGTTTAACCATCCTAAAGGTGACAACTTTTTCACGTATAAGACACCTTGAAGCAGAACTGTTGACAAAATGCAAAACATATGGTGATTATACAAGGAAATTATCCTATAAGTGGCAAGATGTAAAATCGAAGTTGGCTAATGGGGCTATTGCTATTGAGTTTGTTACTTTTGCAACAGGAAAAGATAGTGTTCTTTACGCAGCTTTAATTCTTGATAAAAAGTATTCTGATCCTAAGATGATTCCTCTTTTTGAAAAAAAGCAATTGCAGCGTATAGAAAAAGATAATTATTATAAAAGTAATGAATTATATCGGCTTATTTGGAAGCCAATAGAGACAATGTTAGCAAATGCCACGAAAGTTTATTTTTCACCTATAGGTGAGTTGTATAATATAGCATTAGAGAATGTTCCTGGCGTTGAGAAATTCCAAAAGGCATCATTTTACAGGGTATCAACAACAAAAAATATAATAACTGACAGCAACATTAATACATTAAACAAAAAAGCAATAATATATGGGGGCTTAAAATATGATACGGATGAAAGTACATTAATCAATGACGCTCACATATATAATGTAGATAGGAATCTTATCGCAGATGACAATATTGCCGATTCGTTGAATTTAAGAAATGGGGTAGTATATTTACCTGCAACAAAAGAAGAAGCGTTGGATATAGAAACAAAATTGTCAAAATCGACAGTTCAAGCGAGTTTGTTTACAGGCCCGAAAGGTACAGAAACTTCTATCAAATCTTTTTCTGGAAAAGATATAGAAATGATGCATATTGCGACGCATGGCTTTTATTGGACAGAAGAAGAAAGCAAGCGAATGGGAGAACTTAGGTTTATAAGAAATGCTGCTAATTCTGATATGGAAGACAAAGCCTTAACCCGTTCGGGTTTGCTGTTCTCTGGAGCTAACAATGCATTGTCTGGCAAAAAAATACCACAGGGAGTTGACGATGGCATTCTTACTGCAAAAGAAATATCTCAGATGGATTTGAGAAAACTTGATTTGGTTGTTCTTTCTGCTTGCCAAACAGGATTAGGAGAAATTTCTGGTGATGGAGTTTTTGGATTACAAAGAGGATTCAAAAAAGCAGGAGCAAATACTTTAATGATGAGTCTTTGGAAAGTTGATGACAAGGCCACGAAGTTGTTGATGAGTAGGTTTTATTCAAATCTTGTTGCAGGGAAAAGTAAAATTGAGTCTCTTCGTGATGCTCAAAAATACGTTCGTGAGTATGAAACAGAAGTCGAAGTCAAGTCTGATAACAAACCTGCTATTTCTGCTCATGCTAAAGTGCAAGTGCAGCAAAGTAATACACTGCAAAAGATAATAAAGAAGGTGCATCCTTATAAAGACCCAAAATATTGGGCTGCATTTATTCTTTTAGATGCTTTAAACTAATTTGATTACAAGCGGTTATCCACTTAAAGGATAGCCGCTATTTTTATGTCCTCAAAGACATAGCAAGGTATGTTTTGAGTTACTCAAAACCTTTGGAGTTACTCTCCAAAGACCTTGCCCTGCCGGGTTGGTAGCCTCTCCGAAGTCGGGCTCCCCATGTTCCAATCTGACGATAGTTTGTGCAATTCCATTATTGCCGCATGTACCACTTAATCCATTTTAATATGAACACAGAAAGAAAACGAGGGGGACGAATCCCCAAGCTGAACCCGAAGTCGCACCATGTGATGCTTCGGTTCGACGATGACGAGTGGATGAAATTCCTCGTCATGTATGAGCAGACTGATGTGAAGGCGAAGGCTGTTTTTGCCAAGGCACGCATCTTCGGCGAGCCGTTCAAGGTGCTGCGCGAGGACAAGACACTGGTGGAATACTACACCAAGCTTTCTTCTTTTCACTCGCAGTACCGAATGATAGGCAACAACTACAACCAGGTTGTCAAGGAACTCCGTTGTCATTTCTCAGAGAAAAAGGCGATGGCTTTGCTCTATAAGCTGGAGAACTGCACCAGGGAACTGGTCTCTCTTACCCGTGAGATTGTTGAACTAACCCGTAAGTTTGAGGAAAGATGGTCGCAAAGATAAGTTTCGGAAGTTCATTGTATGGTGCACTGGCATACAATGGTGAGAAGATTAACAAGGAAGAAGGAAAACTCTTGGCTACAAACAAGATCTTTGATGATTGTTCTGGAAAGACGAGCATAGCCAATGCCTTGCGTGATTTCCAGCGATACCTTTCTCCGCACATCAGAACAGAGAAGCCTGTCGTGCATATCTCCCTGAATCCGCATCCTGATGATGTGCTGACGGATATGGACATGGAGAACATCGCACGGGAATACTTGGAGCGCATGGGATATGGCAACCAGCCATACATGGTTTACAAGCATGAGGACATTGACCGTCACCACATGCACATCGTGACCATCCGGGTGGATGAGAACGGCAAGTGTTTGGATAGCCGATACAACTACCATAGGAGCAAGGCTATCACCCGTGACTTGGAGGAGAAGTACAATCTCCACAAGGCAGACCGCAAGCAACGCCAGGCAGACAATCCACTTCGTAAGGTGGATGTAAGCCAAGGCAATGTGAAGAAGCAGGTTGCCAACACAGTAAAATCTCTCTGCGCTACCTACAGGTTCCAGTCCTTGGGCGAGTACCGTGCACTTCTCTCCTTATATAATATATCCTTGGAGGAAGTCAGAGGCGAAGTTGGCGGTCGTGAGTATCATGGTTTTGTCTATTCTGCCACGGACGGACAGGGCAACAAAGTTGGAAATCCTTTCAAGGCTTCCAAGATTGATAAGTCTGTCGGTGTGGTGGCGATAGAAAAGCGGTTCGCTTATTCTGCCAAGAAGTTCAAGGAGGACAAGAAACTCTCCGAGATGATCCGTCATTGCGTGGAAGCTGTCTTGAAGCAGACGTACCATAAGGATAAGTTCGTTGAACTGCTGAAAGCAAAGGGCATTGATGTTGTTTTCCGCCATACAGCTGACGGCCGTATCTACGGAGCAACATTCATTGACCACCGCACCCAAAGCGTGTTCAATGGTTCAAGGCTTGGAACGAATCTTTCTGCCAATGCTCTACAGGAGCACTTCACCTTGCCTTACGAGAACGAACAGCCGATACCGCTTGCCATTCCAAAAGAAGAAGACTCTGGCTTGGAGCAGGAACTTCAAGGTTCTGGCTTGTCCGATGAGTACGGCAGCGGTCTTGGACTTATGGCAGGGAATGGTTCTTCCAACGAGGCACAGGAAGCAGCATTTGATAGAGAGTTACGCAGAAAGAAAAAGAAGCGAAAAGGGAGAAACCTTTAATCGTATTATCAAGGTATAACTTCAAAACAGAAAAACAATGGCACAAGAAGACGATTTGAGAGCATTGGGAAAAATAATGGATTTTCTCCGTGCCGTGAGTATAATACTCGCAATTATGAATGTATATTGGTATTGCTACGAGGCAATGCACATATGGGGAGTGACAATCGGAGTTGTTGACAGAATCCTGATCAACTTCAACCGTACAGGTGGTTTGTTCCATTCCATTCTCTACACAAAATTGTTCTCGCTCTTACTCTTGGCTCTTTCATGCTTGGGAACCAAGGGCGTGAAAGCGGAAAAGATGAGTTGGAACAGGATTTGGACGGTTCTTGCAGTTGGCTTCTTCTTGTTCTTCCTCAACTGGTGGATATTATTGTTGCCTATATCTTATTTGGGCAATGCCACGCTGTACATCTTTACAATGACAGCGGGTTATATCTGCCTGTTGATGGGAGGACTCTGGATGAGCAGACTCTTGAAACACAACCTCATGGAGGATGTGTTCAATAATGAGAACGAGAGTTTCATGCAGGAGACCAAACTCATGGAGAACGAGTATTCCGTCAATCTGCCAACACGATTCTATTACAAGAAGAAATGGCAGAGAGGATGGATCAACGTGGTCAATCCGTTCCGAGCGACCATCGTGTTAGGTACACCGGGTAGTGGTAAGTCCTTTGCTGTAGTGAACAACTACATCAAACAGCAGATAGAGAAGGGGTATTCAATGTATATCTATGATTTCAAGTTTCCCGACCTTTCGACGATTGCCTACAACCACATGATGAACCATCAGAATGGATATAAGGTCAAGCCCCAGTTCTATGTCATCAACTTTGATGATCCTCGCAGAAGTCATCGCTGCAATCCTATTCACCCTGATTTCATGAGTGACATTTCCGATGCCTATGAGAGTGCATACACCATCATGCTTAACCTCAACAAGACGTGGGTCCAGAAGCAGGGCGACTTCTTCGTGGAGAGTCCGATTATCCTCTTTGCAGCCATCATTTGGTACCTAAGAATCTACAAGAATGGGAAGTATTGTACCTTTCCCCATGCCATCGAATTGCTTAACCGCAGATACGAGGATGTCTTTCCGATACTGACGAGCTATCCCGAACTGGAGAACTACCTATCTCCGTTCATGGATGCCTGGCAAGGTGGGGCGATGGAGCAGTTGGCGGGTCAGATTGCAAGCGCAAAGATTCCGTTGTCACGAATGATTTCACCACAACTCTATTGGGTGATGTCCGCAAGCGAGTTTACACTCGACATCAACAATCCCGAAGAACCGAAGATTCTATGTGTCGGCAACAATCCCGACCGTCAGAACATTTATGGTGCGGCACTCGGCTTGTACAACAGCCGCATCGTGAAACTCATCAACAAGAAGGGACAACTCAAATCATCCGTTATCATTGACGAGTTGCCGACCATCTATTTCAAAGGCTTGGATAACCTGATTGCTACGGCACGAAGCAACAAGGTTGCCGTCTGCTTGGGCTTCCAGGACTTCTCGCAGTTGGTTCGCGATTATGGAGACAAGGAGGCTAAGGTGGTGCGCCCATAAGGGTGTGTAATAATTACTTCTATAGCAGGAAGTTAGGCAAGTGTTCTTTGAAATGACCTATCACCGCTGACTTATCTGAAAGAGAAATCGGACAGGGAGTATAGCATGTCAGCAAAGCCATAAGTCAGCAAAGTTACCAAGCTGCGACTGAATGGTGGGTGAAAAGACAGATATGAGGATAAAGTCCATACTGATTGAATGATAGTCCAAGTGGTTAGAGCCTTAAACTGTGACGTCAAGGTAACTATAATCGTCATACTGCGACTCCCATTTCCATACTGCTTTGGGAAATGTGGCAAGAACTGGTCGCGGCACAACGTTATCAACGTAAAGGGCGGAAGTCATATCCGACAATCTGTCAAGCTATGTTATTATACACTTAAATGGGGATTACCTAAATCGGAAAGCTCTGTGAGCTATGAGGTGTAGCCTCTGAATATCCGACAAGGTAACGGAGCCGTCGTAGTAGTTTGAGCAAGGGAAAGCCTTGTACATGGCGAAGGACGGCAGTTGATTCTTTTAATACAATTAACGGAAAATGTGAAGAGACATTATGAGAAATCCAGAAAAAGTATTAAACAGTCTGACAAAACACAGCAATCAGACAGACTATAAGTTTGAAAGATTGTATCGGGTTTTGTTTAATGAGAAAATGTATTACCGTGCGTATCAGAAACTGTCAAAGAAGCAAGGTAATAACACCAATGGTTCAGACGGAAAGAATATTGACGGTATGAACATTGTAGAAATTAAACAGTTGATACAAAAGCTCAGAGATGAGAGTTATCAACCTGCACCTGCAAGAAGAACGTATATTCCGAAGAAAAATGGAAAAATGCGTCCTCTTGGCATACCTGCATTTAAAGATAAGTTAGTGCAAGAAGTTATGAGAATGATACTTGAAGCTGTTTACGAAGACAGTTTCAGTTATATGTCTCATGGTTTCAGACCTGCCAAAAGCTGTCATACTGCACTGAAATATCTTCAGGATAATTTCATCGGTGCAAAATGGTTTATAGAGGGAGACATAAAAGGTTTCTTCGACAATATAAACCATGATGTGCTAATTAAAATTCTCCGAGAGCGTATCAAGGACGAGCGCTTTATTCGATTAGTCAGAAAGTTTCTAAATGCAGGGTATATCGAAAACTGGGTATTCCACCGCAATTACAGCGGTACTCCACAAGGGGGTATTATAAGCCCACTGTTGGCAAACATATATTTGGATAAACTCGACAAATATATGATGGAGTACATTAGTAAGTTCGACAAAGGAAAGAAAAGGCGCAGAAATCCCGAACATCGTAAGCTTGAAGGTCGAAAGAGAACTGTTATCAAAAAACTCGCAAGAGAAACAGACATGGGGAATATCCTCATGTTGCAAAAGGAGATTAAAGAAATTGAAAAGAAGCGTGTGCAAATACCAGCAGCCGACGGAATGGACAGCAACTACAAGCGTCTTAAATATGTACGCTATGCTGATGATTTCCTAATTGGTGTTATAGGTTCTAAAGAGGACTGCTTACGTATAAAAGCAGACATCAAGACTTTTCTTGAAAACAAGTTAAAGCTTGAATTGTCCGATGAAAAGACACTTATAACTCACGGAAACCAATCCGCCAAATTCTTGGGCTTCGATGTCTATATTCGCAAGACCAATGGAGCTAAAAGAGACAAGAATGGAGTATTGAAAAGATACTTTGGCAACAAAGTTGTACTAAAGGTAACGACAGAGACCATTCGGAAGAAACTCCTTGCCCTGGATGCTGTTGAAATTAATACTATATACGGCAAAGAGATATGGAAAGGTATTCCAAGAGGATATTTGTCAGTCAATGACGACCTTGAAATTTTGGATAAGTACAATTCCGAAATACGTGGCTTCTACAATTACTACTCTATTGCAAATAACAGCAATGTCGTAAATTCGTTTTATACTATCATGAAACAAAGCATGATAAAGACTTTCGGACAAAAATACCGTATAAAAGGTAGTAAGCTTAAAAAAAAGCTACGTATCGGAAAGGAAATAGGCGTGCGTTTCAAGGACAGTAAGGGACGAGAGAAAACAAGGCTCTTCTACCACGATGGCTTTAAACGAAAAATAGATGGCTGCAATATTGTTGATATTGATGAAATGCCCAAAACAAAATACACTTTTGTGCGCACAAGTCTTATGGACAGATTAAGTGCGTGTGTCTGTGAATACTGTGGGGCAACAAGCAACCTCGAAATGCATCATGTTCGCAAGCTCAAAGACTTGAAAGAAAAAGATGCTTGGGCACGATTTATGATTGCCCGTAAAAGGAAAACAATAGCTGTGTGCCATAATTGCCATAAAATTATACACAATGGCAAATTATAGACTGAATGAATCAATGGAAAGCCGGATACATCGAGAGGTGTACGTCCGGTTTGGGGGCGAGCTTTCGAAATCCCGTCATAGCAATATGAAAATGGGCGTTGGGAGCTTAGCCTACGTTATCAATACGGTAGGTAACATCTTCAGCGGACAGGTCGTTGGCGAGACCGCCAAGACTTTATCCGAGCGTTTTGGAAAAGTGCTCCAAAAGCGCCAGTCTATTTCCATCAATCGTCAGGATGTCTCTACATCCATCAATACCCAGATGGATAGTCTCATTCCGCCGAGCAAGATTAGCGGACTCACCCAAGGTATGTTTGTCGGCTCTGTTTCCGACAACTTCACCGAGCGCATAGAGCAGAAGATCTTCCATGCCGAGATTGTCGTTGACACCGACAAGGTAAAGCGAGAGGAAAGTCGTTATCAGAAACTCCCCATCATCAACGATTTCTTGGATGCGGATGGCAACGACTGCATGAAGCAAGCTATTCTGGACAATTACAACCAAATCAAGGAGGATGTCAAGCTGATTGTCAAGGACGAGCTGGAGCGCATCGCTGGTGACGAGAGCTTAAAGCATCTCATACAGAAATAAACAATAAGGCGAGTAACTTTTAGGAATTGTCCTTTCTGTTACTCGCCCCTGCATACATATATGGGATTTATCGTTTTTTATCGTCTCATTCTTTCCAATTCATCATCCCTCCGCATTTTCTCATTCAACTTCTCCTGCATCTTGTCCAGAAAATAGGTGCGACTATAGTTCTTGCGTCTTCTGATGTCGGTATAGAAACGATAGCAGTCCTTGGCTTTGATACCAAAGAACTGGTACATGGCTTGCGCCAAGTCCTTGAACTTCACATCGCCATCATTCACGCTTCCCATGACGCAGATGCCATATACCATTTCTACAAGGTCAACGGCATTGCCAGTCCATTTTACTAATGGCTTTGATTCTGATGATACTGGCGGAGAGGCTTCTGAAGTGGATGTGGTCACATGAAGATGATATGTTGCTGCCACATGCTCTTGCATCCTTCGGACAAATGCAATTGCTTTGCGCACATACAAGCCTACGGTTCCCAAACAATCCTTTATATGGGGCATTGACAGATGAAAGTCAAGCTCGGTTTCTGCGTATGACAGTGCAAAGACCGCTTGCTTCACATTGGTGCTGCATAAATCAACCACAACCTTGATAAACTCACGATATGAGTTCTCCAAAGCGTTACCACTTTTGTTCTTATGAACTGCATTAAGCAAGTTGAAAAAATCAGTCTCTATCAATATGTTGTATTCCATGTTGCTGTCTCTTTTATGGGTTTGTACTAATTTGATGTTTCTGTGCGCACATCATTTATTAGTCCAATACCTATGCCATTCCAAGACAGTCTAAACAATAGGATGATGATATTTCCTGATAATCAGCAACTTTATCAAGAGAATAAGATTTTCACAAGGGAATTGCAAGCAGAAATAGTGTAAGGAAAACCGGACACTCGTCCAATCTTCCTTACACGGTTATTATACCGTTACAACTTATTAGTAGGAATTCCATACTCTTTCATACGGGCATAGAATGTAGTATGGCTCATTTCCAACATTTTTGCCGCATCACGCTTGATGCCATTACATTGCTTCAAAGCCCACAAAATACGCTCCCGATTGATCTTGCGTTCTTGTTCATCAAAGTCCAAAGCCTCTTCTGTCAATGCCGATTGTGACAACTGCAAGTCCTCGACATCTATTATCTCATTCTCGCATAACAGCATAGCTCGCATGATACATGATTTCAACTCACGCACATTTCCTGGCCATGTATGGCTTACAAGTGCCCTTTGCGCTTCCTTACTGATACATTTTATTTCTTTGTCCGTATGCCTATCATATAGTTTCAGGAAGAAGTTAGCTAATGGCATAATATCTTCCTTGCAATCGCGCAACCGTGGAATCTCAAGAACCGCTTCGTGAAGTCGATAATACAGGTCGCTTCTGAATCGTCCTTCCCGAACTGCCTCTTGCAGGTTTTCGTTGGTGGCGGCAATGATGCGCACATCAGCCACTTTGTCTTTTGTAGCTCCCAATGGTCGGTAGCTCTTGGATTGCAACACACGCAGCAGCATCGCCTGTACGTCTTTCGGCAGGTTGCCTATCTCGTCCAAGAACAGTGTACCTCCAGCAGCCAATTCAAAGTAACCTTTTCTTGCTGCCTCCGCACTTGTAAATGCCCCTTTCTCATGCCCGAAGAGAGTGGAAACGGCAAGTTCCGCAGAAAGCGTACCGCAATCTACTACCTCAAAAGGTTTGTCGGCTCTTTTGCTTTGCAGATGTATCTTTTCCGCTATATGTTCTTTGCCAGTACCATTGTCGCCCAATATCATAACAGCCATGTCGCTTTTGGCAAACAATTCTGCCATTTTGTATATACGGCGAAACTTCTCACTTTTGCGGTAAACAATCTTGTTATTCAACTCGACGAGTCGTTTCTGCTTGTCTATGATTTCTTCCAAACGTTCATAAACAACATCAAGCAACAATTTCTTAGGTATATAGTCTTCCGCTCCCAACTTTATAGTCCTCACGGCACTCATGCTTTCATCGTAAGATGTCATGATGATAAATGGATTCTGATAGCCATTACTACGCATCCATTCCAACAGGTCGATGCCGTTATCATTCCCCAAGCGCATATCCGAAATGACAACATCCCATTCAGAGGATTCCCTCACAGCTTTCAGACCATCCCTGTAATTGTAGCATAAGATTGTTTTCCATCCCTTCGCCTCCAACTTCTTGCCCAACATATTGCAAAATGTCGGGCTGTCTTCAATGATTATTACTTTCTTCATGCTGTTACCTCCTCAATTTTCTTTTGTGCGGCTTTGATGATTTCCTCACCATGTGCGAAAACATCCTCAACCGCTTGGTTGATAACGTCGTCTGATGATGTAGAATCTTCTATCAGGTCAAAAAGATAGTTCAAAGACTCGTCAGATTGTACCATCATCCATGAGCTTCTTGCGTGGTGAATGACATCAGACATTTTTTTGCGGTTCTCCTCTTTGGCTGCATTACGGATACTGCCCAATGTGTCAGTCATTTCCTTTACGAAATTCTCCAAAGTCTCTTTTTCATTACCGTAGGTCAGCAACATAGAGAAGTCTATTTGTTTTTCTGCTATCTTACCGTTTACACACTTTCTTGCAGTGTTTATCAAATCCTTGTCAGACATCGGCTTGAACAGGCAAGCGACAAATCCTGCGTCAAGCAGTTCTTGCTCACTCACATTTGGTGCTGCTGTCATAACGACAACAGGAATAGTCTTGGAGTTACGCACGTTCACCATACGCATCATTTCCAGTATCTCAATACCGTTCACTTCAGCCATCTTCAAATCCGTTATCAGCAGATCATAAGATTTTTTGCGCATCATATCCAATAAATCCGTGGCATTATTACAAGTGTCACATACAATGCCGTTTGATGCAAAAGCCTCACGAATGGTACTCAGTTGCACATGGCTATCATCAATGGCAATGACAGTAAACGAATCTTGTCGTTTCGTTCTATACTGGATTGGTTCCACATTCTGCTTTTCGGCTGCAGCCATAGGAAGACTAATGGTAAAAATACTTCCCAGCCCTTGGTGACTGGACACATCGATTTTTCCTTTCATAAGTGAAACGAGGTTCTTGACAATGGAAAGTCCCAAGCCAAATCCCGGTTGGGTGACCGCATTTCCCAATCTTGCAAATTCCTTGAAGATTTGTTTTTGTTGCTTGTCGTCCAATCCTGTTCCTGTATCCTTAACCATTAGCATGAATACACCATTTTTATAGGTTGTGGACAATAAAATCTCACCTTTTCCCGTATATTTGATGGCATTGGAAAGCAGATTGCGTCCTATTGTAAGCACCTTTTCCTTGTCTCCATTGACAACACCATCTGCCTTATTGTTGACGCTCAGTTCAAGTTGTTTCTTCGCAGCAAAGGGCTCATACTCCATCTTTAATTGCTCGGCAATGTCCATCATACGGAAAGGGCGTTCCTTGACGGTCGCCTTTCCATTCGCTAATTTGGAGTAAACCAGGAAACTGTCTATCATAGAAGTCAAGCCTTTCGAAGTGTCAACAATCAAGTCGGCATACCGTTTGCTTTCATCCGTAGCATCTTCAAGTCCGCTAATCTTGCGAGCATAATCCTTGATGGCAGACAAGGGACTGCGCATCTCATGCGTTACTGTCAGCATCACCTTTCTTGTTTCTTCCTTGCTCTTACGTGTCTTGAATGCGAAACGCCACACCAATAGGAATAATACGAAAAACACCAATATCAACAATCCTATCATCCCTATATAATAATAGGTATAATTGCCTTCCAAGTCTGCGATTTGTCGCTCACGAACTTTGATGCCTTTATCCACATTCTCATCAGCTATGCTGATTACTCTTTGCAACTGCTTATTGATACTTTCATTTCTGTTTCCCAGACTATCCAATATCTCCACTACCTTACGGCTTTGCTGGTGATGTTTAGCAACAACCGTTTGGTTTAGATTGGTGAGCATCTTTTCAGTTTGGGTTAAACTGTTGCCAGTTGTTACTGCATTTTCTTTCTTGCCGAACAATCTGCTGAAGAAACCTCGCTTCTTTGGCTTTGCCTGCTGTGACATAGCTGAAAGTCTTTTGCTTTCAGTTTTATTCTGCTCTACAATTCTTGGAACTTCTGCGGTCAGCTTTTCTTGAGTGGCATTCAAATCCTGCATGGCATCCTTTATACCAAGAAGGAGCTGTTCCTTTTCTGCAAGAAGACGGCAGATCGTATCAGAATCTTCTTTCGGACAAATACCTGCGATGCCTTCAAGCATACTGTCCACTTCCAATCGAAGCGAATGATACTCATTTACATCTGTTGAGTCCCAATCCACAACCATTTCACCAAGCAGTGACAATTCCGTTATGTGCAAGTTTAAGTCATGCACATTCTTTCGCCACTGATGCAATTCTGCATTTCTACACTCAATCTCCTTTCTGTCGCGCCATTCAAATAGGCCGATTACAATGGTACATCCTACGATGACGATGGCAGTCATGATGCCTAAAGCCATCCATCTACAGATATGCCCGGTCTGTTCTTTGCGTTCCATGTTGTTTACTTTTTACGTTTCTATTACTTCATTATAGCTTTGCACTAACATTTTAATCGGCAAAGATAATGGCAGGAAGTATCAAAGACGAATATTTATATATATTATAACAACTTTTATGTAAATTCGTGGTAAAAACAGTATATCGTTAGAATAGCTTGCATCAAGGATTACGTGATGGCTTTGCCGCTGAAGTTCAACACCAAGATTGGGCGTGATGGCGTAGGATTGAGCCAGGGGCAGAAGCAGCGCATTCTGATAGCAAGAGCTGTCTATAAGAATCCTGACTACATTTTCCTTGACGAGGCAACCAACTCGCTGGATGCCAACAACGAGAGAAGCATTGTGGAGAACTTGGATAAGTTCTATAAGGGCAAGACGGTTGTAATAGTTGCACATCGACTAAGCACAGTGAAGAATGCCGACCAAATCGTAGTCATAGATCATGGCAAGGTTGTCGAGGTTGGCAATCATGAATCGTTGACTGCCAAACGAGGTGCATATTATAACTTGGTGAAGAATCAGTTGGAATTAGGAAACTAAAATGCTTTTGATATGAAAAGAATAAAAAAGATTTAGATAATATAGAGTTGAGAAGTGAGAAGGTGAGGAATGTGATAGGCAAAGTTCCTCCTCGCCTCGTCAGTTTGGGAACTGTAATCATTACTGTTATAGTCCTTGCCCTCGCTGTCGCATTCTACAAAATACCTTATCCTATATCCATAGAGACTAACGGTGAGGTCGTTAATCATAGAATGGTACAGGTATTTGTACCATACAAGTATCTGTATCTTTTCAATGAGCCAAGAACTGCTCATGTTTCCTTTGAAGGCTACGATAATATTTCTTATCAATTTGATGTGGCAAGCCATAGCACAAAGCTTGTACACAAGGAAGATGGCAACTATTTTAGGGCTATAGGCATAATGAATACTGATGAGAAAACTGTGCCTGCATTGCAAAAGCATCAGAAAGCAAACATTAGAATTGTAATAAGCAACAAGACATTGTGGCAGCAAGTGTTTGGATAGACTTATACCCGAACACTTGTTGCTATCTCCATAAAGGATCGTTTTCCCATCTTTGTGGAAATCTACATATTCCGGTTGCATACCTTTTTCAAACATGTCAAGCATAAACACGCTACCGAAAACCTATTTAACGGCAAGTTTTACAGACGTAGAAACTGATACAGATTTTCATGTGTACATAGGAAATAAAGTCCACAAGACTTTACCAAAAAGAGAGTAGAAGCTCGTATGATAGACCTTCCTTCTTGATAGCATCGTTTATGCCTGAATATAATAGTTCCATAAACAACGTAAGCGGCTCCGCGTTTATACCTTGCATCATTCAAAAAAGCAGTAGCAGCTGATTAAACAAATGCTGCTACTGCTTTTTCCATCGGTCAGGAAGCTTCTGGTGCAGGTCATGTGAAAGATAAATATACAGGCGTGGAACTTGATGAGGTCGCTGGTCATTCATGGATTATTGATGGTTATGTAATAGCAACGCTAGATGATGAGTCTCACAATGTTCATGTTAAGGATTTTTATGTTCATAATAATATGGGCTGGGACGGAGCAAATAATGGCTATTATTTGTTAACGGCATTGAGTTCATCGCCAATGGCATACAAGGAAAGCTTTCTCGATTTGATTTGGACATGACGGATGAGCATACCTTGCAAGTCACCGACAAGACAACGGCAGAAGTCCAAACGGCAATACCTGTCAAACAAGATCAATGGAAAATATCTGTTGAGAGTTCAAATGGAAAAAGGACTTGGAGATACTTCACCAAAGAGCAAGTGGACAAGAACGAGGTTCGCAAGAAAGTTGAATCCATCCCTTTCGAGGAAAGGTAGAAATGCAACAATGTCGAGGCAACCATGTTCCAATATATCTTCCATACGAGAAATAACAAGACCAGATACCGCACAAAGATAAAGCATACTTTGCAAGCCATCGCAAGGTGTGCTTGGATTAACATGCGCCGACTTTTCTTGTATGACCTCGAAATGGGTCTCCAGATGGCAACAAAATAGTTCAAAGACCGAATCGCCCCACTTTGGGGCTATATTTAGGCAATAAGAGGCATTTTTGACGCTGTATAAACTGGTCGTTTGCCAACTTGTTGCCAAAGTTAGTTAACGCCAAGGATTGCGTAAAAACTTTCCAAGGCATATATTTAATTCAAATTTAACTCACTTTTAAAAGTGGAGTCAAGTTTATAAATTATTAACGAGTCCTGTTGACCATCTCATGCCCTGGGGGGTACTGAGTAGTTACGATTGTTGGCAATCATATTATGTGGAAATATTTTGTTCATATAATTTTATGTATTGGGATATATATAGGTCGATGACAAAGTATCCAGTCTTCTACAATAAAACATTCGAATATGGACCATAATTTCAATTTCCCGAATATGTAATTTTGAAGTTCATTTTTTTTAATTCATTGTAACTCAATTCATATCTTTTATCAAAGATATTTTGCTTGATTATTTCTTCTTTGGAATATTTATCAAGCGTACCTTGTTTGAAGATTATCACTTGATATTTATCATTGGCCTGGAGTTCATTATCCGGTATTGGTATCTTTCCTATGAAGCTGCTATCATTTTCTGTCTCAATTAATAATTTACCACCAAATACTTCAAAAACATATTGAGGAGTTAAAAGGGTTGAATCTTTAAACATAAATTCCAATGCATAGATTTTTTCACCAGACTTATTCATGATTTGGATATTCTGCCAGTTTACGTCCACGCCTGGATCCTCTGCTAACCATGAGCACGCATTACATATAAGGCAAACTACAAAGAAACTCATTGCCTTGAAAATTTGTTTAGCTTTTTTCATTATATTTCTATCATTAAAATTAATTGCGAATTTAATTATTTATGTGTTAGAATCCAAATTTTAGCCCCATAAAAAGATTATGGGGCTATGTTTATTAAATGATAATAAAATCCCAAAAGACTATTTTTCCTTTTAAATGTTGAATGTTGATGTCGTAAATCTCTTTCATGATGTTAAGGATTTAAATTTGACAAATCGTTTTGTGCATCGTTGGATTTCTCCAGTTGCGATTGCTAAGATATAAAAATAAACGAGAAAACCGCAACCTTATTGCAAAAAAATGACAGCAGGATGATAAAAAGATGGTTTTTGCCCGTAAAAATAGCTTTTGATTCTGATTTCTTGTAATTCTTAACACAAAAGTTGAAAGAAACAGCAATCAACAGATGTTTTCACATTTTGTGGACAGAAGAAACTTGAATCAAAACTACTAACGGCTCTTAAAAGTAACCATTGATTGCAATCAGCAGCCCCAATGACACATAAAAATAGGTCTTGACTGCAATCAATGGCTATAACGAACCTAAAAGTGCCTGTTGATTACAATCTACACCTCCAACGAACATCGAAAGCAGAAATATTTTCTAATCAATACCTCCACCAAGCCCCAAAATGACTATTGATTGTAATCAACACTTCCTTTTTGTTCTTGATAAAATAAATAAAATAGCGACATAAAGCTATCTATTGCTAATTGCCGCTATTTTCTAATTTCAGATTTTCACCTTTGAAAAATGCTGATGTTTATTGCGAATATCAGCATTAGCAACAACCTCTACATTGTCCGTATTCTTTTCCTCTTCTTTGCATTCTTTCTCGGTCTGCGGTGTAAGTTCAAGCTGTATTTTCCTGTCCAATGCCGCCAGTTCCGCTTTAAGACCTTTCAGTTCTTCCTCTTTCTTCCAAGTCTTGCCAGCTATCTCTTCCAGTTGCTGTATTTCCTTTTCCAAAGCCTTGCATCTTGAATCATACTGCTCAATGTAGCTTGGTATCTTCTGTAAGGCATTCAGAAAGTTGTTTGCCGCAGCTATCGGGTCTGACTTGGCAATGTGACCGTAGTTGTACTGGTACTTGTAATTGCCCTCGACAAAAAAGCGGTTGTCAACAAATGGAAGACCATTGCATAAAACAGGCTGCGCCTCGGCAATTTCAAGCGAGCTTGATTGCGCTCGGCTTGCACTGTTTTTCTCGAAACTTGTCTCGCTGACAATCTTGACTGGGAATCCGTAGATTTCTCCAATCCGCTTGTATTGTCCGCCAGTTGTCTCTTTCTCCGCCAACATTTGCAGATGCTTTCCTATAACCTCCAAGTTCGTGGACTCCACACCATCAAGAGTGATGAGGTTGAGGATGTTGCCGTCCTTGTCTTTCTTGGCTTTGCCCATAAACTTGCCGTAGTCCTCGGTCATTCCCTTGAGAGAGGCTTTGTTGTTGCCCAGCTCTGCCGTCTTTGACTGCAATTTTGTTTCTGAGTCACGCTTGCCCTTGTTAAACGATTTGCGCTCACCCTCCAGAGAAGCAATCTTCTTCTCCAACTTCGCCTTGTCAAGCAAGTCAGTATTGCCGGAGAGAATAGCCATATACTCGGAAAAATTCATGCCCGATTTCTCATCCATCGCTCCCTCGTCAATGGTTCTCGCTCCCAAGGCTCCGCTTTTCAACTGTGAAATGAATGTCTGCTTGCAGTGCAGGAGGTTGAACTTGTACGAGTCAAGCGACTTTTCCACCGCATAGATGATGACATTCACCTTGTTGTCGGCATACAGTTTGGCAATCTCGTTGCCTGCACGCACACCTCGACCGTCACGCTGTGCCAAGTCTGACGGTCGCCACGGTGTGTCCAAATGATGAATAGCAACACACCTTTTTTGTGCATTTACGCCTGTACCTAACATAGATGTGGAGCCGAACAATACTCGTACCGAACCCTCGTTCATGGCTGCTATCACCGCCTTTCTTGCCCTCTCGTTCTTGCATTCCTGAATGAAGCGGATTTCAGACGACGGTATACCGTAGTCCTCTATCAGCTTGCGCTTGATTTCAGAATACACGTTGAATTCCCCAGGTCTGTATGTGCCAAGATCTGAGAATACGAACTGCGTCCCCTTGTGATTGTCATAGCGTTTGTAATAGTCCGCTATCATCTTGGCACAATGGCTTGCCTTGTTGTCGGGATGATCCTCACAAGTCGGGTCTATCATGCGCATGTCGAGTGCCATCTTTCGGGCATAGTCTGTGGCTATGAGCATCTTTGCCTTCTCTTCCGTTTCCGACAGAGGCGGTCTTCCGAGGATGGTGGCATCACCCGTCTTGGCAAACTCCATCAGCTTTTGGATGAAGTCCTCCTGCTCGGGTGTCGGCGGTATATTATGAAGAATCTCGTTCTTCTGTGGTCTGTCCACACCAACCGCCTCTGCCGTGCGATAGTCGGTTATCTCGTTGTAGAAGGCAGCAAGCTCCGGCACCTTGATGAAGTATCTGAAACGCTCCTTCTGTACGATGTTGTTGGTGACGTTAAACTCGAAGTCGGTAGTCTTCTTGGCGAAGATGGCCGCCCACGCATCGAAGCAGCGGATGTCCTGACGCTCCAGTTCCTTAGGGCGCAGGTACTTGAAAAGCAGATACAGCTCTGTCAGTGAGTTACTGATGGTTGTTCCCGACAGGAATGTCGCTCCCAGATCTCTGCCTGTCCGCTCCTGTATGGTACGGATAGCAAAGAGCATATTGAGTGCCTTCTGGCTCCCCTCGCTGTTGCCAAGTCCTGCCACACGGTCGTGACGGGTGTTGAACATGAGGTTCTTGAACTGGTGGCTCTCGTCCACAAACAAGTGGTCGATGCCCATCATGCGGAAATCCACCACATCATCGGTGCGCTGCTCGATGCTGTAGGCTATCTTCTGCAACTTCACCTCCAGATTCTGCTTTCTCTTTTCCAAGCCTTTGAGCATTCCCCTCGACACGTCTTTGCCCTGCGTGCGTATCACTTCCAGATTCTCCTCCACAGTATCAAGCTCTGCCTGCAATATTTGCCGCTGGAGTTCTGGCGATTGCGGTATCTTCCCGAACTGGTCGTGCGACATGATTATACAGTCATAGTCGTTGTTCTTGATGTTGTTGAAGAAACTGACACGGTTTTTGGTGGAAAAGTCCTTCTCCGAGGCATAGAGTATCCTCGCATGGGGATAAGCTGTCTGATAGGTGGCAGCAATCTCCGCGACATTGGCTTTCAGTCCGATAATCATCGGCTTATGAGCCATACCGAGACGTTTTATCTCATGCGCAGCCATGCACATGATGAGGGTTTTGCCTGTACCTACGGCGTGGTCACATATCCCGCCACCGTTCTGCAAAAGCATCCATACACAGTCCTTCTGACTTGGGTACACACTCTTGACACCATACTTTCCGCCAAGGGCTTTCAAGTCCAAGCCGGGGAAGGTCTGGTGAGAACCGTCATACTTCGGACGCACGAAGCAGTTGAACTTCCGGTTGTACATCGTTGTCAAGCGTTCCTTAAAGGAGTCAGACTGCTCCTCCAACCATTCAGTGAACCCGTTGCGGATTTCGTCAATCTTGGCATTGGCAAGCTGTATGCCCTCGCTGTCACGCACCTTGATGTCGTTGCCGTGTTCATCCTCGCCGATGCTCTTCATCATGTCGGGACAGGTGTTGTGCAGGGCATGTTTCAGAAGACTCATGCCGTCATAGTGGCGGTAATATCCCTTCACCATATATTCATCCGTGATGGCCATGGTCTTCATACTGCATTTTGCCGAATATTCGTCCATGCTGTCGGAATAGACGATGCTGACCTGTGTGTTGAAGAGGTGGCTCATGTAAGCGGAATACACACCTGTAGGTATCCAACGCTCACCGAAGTTGAAGTCCAGATCCTCAAAGGCTATCGGTTCGGGAATGCTTGCCTTCAAGGCTTCCAACGACTCCCTCACGATTGCATGGTCGGGATTTTCCTTCAGCCATTCTTCTATACGCTCCGCTTTCTCTATTACATTGCCAGCAATGAAGCGGTCGGCTATCTCGTAGCCGTCTATGAGCGGATTGTAATAGATGCGTCCTTTAAGCGCTTCCGTCAGTTCCTTTTCCGGCATATCCGATAATTCAGTCATATACGGCAAGTCGATACGGCCGAACTTGTTGAGTGAGGCGGTGAGCGCTTCCTCTGGAGAATCCACATGACTGACCTCGTCAAGCGAAAAAGAGACCGGGTGGTCGAAGATGTCTGACTTTGTGAACTGTCCGTTTTCTACCCGTTCCAACGACAGCATGTCGCGCCCTGAGGCATCCATAAGGATGAACTTCACGTTCTGCTTGGCATTGAGGTTGCCGAAGCGGATGAAAAAAGCGTCATAATAGACATTCAGACTCTCACGCATCTGCTTGTTTTCCGTCTGTTCTTCCGCTTCATAGGTGTAAAGTTTCTGATAGGCATCACGGAGGGCGATATACAAGACAGCCTTTTCTTTCTGCTCCATATTCAGATCCAACGGCATGAAGGTAGCACCATACTTGGTAAGGTCTTTCAATACACCGATGTTTCCGGCAGAGTCGAGCACCATAGAACCCTCACGATGAAAACTTTCCTGTTTCTCATCAAATGGACGGGGCTTCATAGCATCCTCTTTCTTCCTTGCCTGCTCTTCCCGCTTTCTTTCTTGCTCTTTTTGTTGTTCCCGCTCATGATTTGTTTCTTTCAATGTGTTCTGAGTCTTGGAATCTTCTTTTGCCTCATTCCCTTTCGACTGTCCATGCCCGATTTGAACTTTGAGAACTTCTATCGGTTCCATCGGCGGCTTGAACTTCGGATCAAGCGTATCTTCAACGCCCAAAGCCTTGAGTTGTTCCTGACGGTGCAGTTCAGCCTTTTGGCGCAGCAGCACCCTGTCTTCGGGAGCCATGGTCATCATCATCTCGTAAAAGCCGTTGATTGGCGGATTCTCTTCCCAAGAGATGCTTGCGTATGGCTCATCCCCAGGCAGGATTAGTTTTGTCTCCTGCTCTTTTGCATCTGTCAACGAAGGCTTTTCTTCTTTTTCCACAGGCTTTGTCACAACTTCAAAAGTCGGATTGACGCTTTTTACCAACGGACTTGCTCTCTTCCTTGACACTTTCTTGGCGGCAGCACCCACTGTTACCTCTGCTTTCTTCTTCGTTGAATGGACAGCCTGACGGTTTTCTTCTTCCATTCCCCAAAGGTCAAACAGAGTCATTTGCACTGGCGGCTGATGATGATTGGACTTTTGGGATAGCTCTGCATCATCAGTAGGCTTTTCCTGCTTTTGCAAGGATACTACCGTATTGTTCTGCTTTTCCTCAATGGAAGGCTTCATCTTCTCTGTTTTTTCTATCTTTTCTGTTTCTTCAACCTCCTTAACTTCCTCAGCCTTTGTTTCCTCTATCCCCAAGTATCGGTTCAAATTGAGGTTCTTCTTAAAGTCTTCATGGAGCATCTTTCGCAAATCCTCTGCAATGCCTTCCACACCATCCTCATGCGTGTATATCATTGCAGGTTTTCCGAACGGGTCAGTATCCAACTTTGCTGTTGTATGGATAATGCGTTCCGGATGCTCCAGAAAGTAGTTGTTTGTCGGAATGCGGTTCTCGTCATTATAGACGGTATCAAGCAGGTTGTCGTCTCCTCGCAGCGATTCCTTTTGGGTATTTTTCTGCAGAATGATGAGGTCACTGCCCACTTCCGTATTGGCATTTTCCGTGAACAGGTTGTTGGGCAGGCGAATCGCAGACACGAGATCTGCATGATAGAGCATCATAAAACGCGCGGCACTGTTGTTTTTGGCATTCAATACGCCTTGTGAGGTGATGAAGGCAACCAACCCACCATCCCTTACCGTATCAAGAGCCTTGACAAAGAAGTAGTTGTGTATGCGTCTGGTAACAAGTGCCCTCATGCCTTTCATGGCTGTATAGGACGGATCAAACACGGCAACATCGCCAAAGGGAATATTTGAGATGGCGAGGTCGAAGTAGTCATTGAAAGGCTTTTCTATCTTCTCGAATCCCTCTATGCGCACTTTCTGCTCCGGGTGCAGATGGCGGAGTATCTTTCCCGTAAGCAGGTCTTTTTCAAATGCCATAATGTCTGCCTTGGGATTGTTATCCAAGACGGAATCGACAAAGGCTCCGATACCTGCCGAGGGTTCAAGCACCTTTTCGGGGATAATCTGATGCTCTTTCAACACATCCGTCAGAACCTC
>ERZ1034880.114-NODE-114-length-28610-cov-4.322921_pt1 | contig 28610 bp, 25 predicted proteins | sample MGYA00520630_ERZ1034880 | MGnify/ENA primary metagenome ERZ1034880 (study PRJEB33766, sample SAMN09781725) | gut metagenome | biome: gut microbiome | host: Homo sapiens | place: Madagascar | study: EMG produced TPA metagenomics assembly of the PRJNA485056 data set...
CCACAGCCCCTTCATCGGGAATGCGTTTCAACGCCGCGGAAAGCTGGGCCTGGAGAATGGCTACCTGCTTGCTGAGCGTGCCTATCTGAGCCGCGAGCCGGTCGATGACCTGATTCGCGTCAGCAGTGACATCAGCCATAATCGCCCCCCCCTCTAATCCGACGCGATGACCGTATCGATTCGCGTCACACCACGCATGGCGTCCAAATCCAACGTCCGTGTCTCATGCGTGGAGATATCCTCCAACACGACATCGGAACCATCAGGCTTGAACGTGGCACGCACGCCACGCGAATCATCCTGCCATACCTCGCCGGAATCCTGCGAGAACACGTACTTCAATCCCAACCGGTACAGTTGAGACTTCATGCTTTCGGAAGGCGGACGCAAATCCACCACATCGTCAGCCATGTCAACTCCTTATCTTTCATCACCTGTTCAACAACGCGGAACTCGGATGCAACTGGAAGATGAACAATGTCGCGCCCCAATGACGTGTGCCGGAACAACCGCCCATGACGATATCGCCCGGGTTCCAACCGTCATCATTGTTCTCACCGATGATGAACGCGCCACCGGAGCCACCATTGGCGAACGTGCAAGGCATGTTCACACCATACAAAGGCCGGTAATCCTCATTCAGGTTCGCCACAACCATGTAGTTTGAGTCGAAACCCGGATTGTTGAACGCCTCGATCTGTAGGAACACATACTGTCCGAACAGCATCATGTGCGTTCGTGGGTCCTTACCGGAAGCACCGCAATAGTCAACGCAATTGTTCTTCCAAGCCATGAAATCCGTGGTCTTCGAGGGTGAATACGGGTCTATGCGCTTGCCACCAACGTACACTCCGCCGTTGAAATTCTTGTTATCGGAATTGCCGGACGGTGTGATATCAACTCGGTCGGATATTATCTGGCTTCTTGTGCTGCCATCCAGATACTGCGTGACGCTGAACTCCGCTTGACTGGTGTTGATACCGAAGTTCAACCTCCTGTACGAGCCGGGGTCCTGCGGCCTACCGTCAGCTACCTTGGTATAGGTGCTTTCGCCTTGCAGATACCATTCGATGCCCTGACCGTCATACGAGACCATACACCCCAATATCTTGTTGTCGATATTGGTGTTCGCTATCTCGATGCGCGGCCCGTCCATCGCCGTCATGAACGTTCCGGACATAAGATTATTGGAACCATCCAAATGGATGGAACGCTGACCATCGCCATCATAGAAGTCAAACGCGCCGCCGTCGAGCTTGAACCCAACCTTGTCGGACGCGCTGCTTTGAATCAACGCGCCGGTGAAAGTGCCACCGGTGAACTCGCCGCCAGTGAAAGCGGCGGCTGTTATCCTACCGTTCGTGATGACCGGCCCATCCATCGTGACCGAACCATCGGACGCCTTGAGCGCGAACTTCGCCTTATGGTCAGCGCCATACGCGGCAAGGCCACCTGACGTGAGCTTCACGCCGGTATCGTCATCCGGCGAGGTCTGCACGATGGAACCAGTCACCTTCACGCCAGACAATTCGCCACCGGACTGGATGGCACCATTGATGTTCAGTTTCCTCGACTTCACGTCATATGCGAAATCGTCGCCAAGATACATGCCAGCGGAATTGAGCTTCACCGTGGCGTCGTCGGCGGTCTCGCTATCACGAAACTCGCTGCCGATGATGACCGCACCCTCGACTGTCCCGGTGAACTTCTTCGCGTTCGCGTCGATATCATTGCGCGCCGCAGCCAATCCGTCACTGACGTTCTTCACCTGCTTACCGGCGTCATCCTTCGCTGCGGCAAGCACCTCGTCGGCGGCATCGGACAAATCCTGTTGGGACACGACCGGAACCACGATGACCGTGGCATGATCGGACTCTTCGGACCTGTTCGGTTTGAGCGTGCCGTCATCGTCATGCGCGTTGTCGTAGGCCACGGCCCACACTTCGACAACATCTCCGACCGGGAGTCGGCCAGTGACAAGCTCACCCTTTCCGGGCAGCTGTCCCAAATCCATCGTCTCACCGGTGCTATCGGGCTTCGCATATACCTCAACATGGTCGAAATCGGCTGGAACGCCACCCTCAAGCGTTCCATCCCAATGGACGGTCACTATCTCAAGAGCCGAAGTCGCGGCGACACCAGTGGGCTTCCCCGGAGGTGTCGTGTCACCGACCCACGGGACAAGCCCGTTCGCACCGGCGTTCTCCCCGCCGCCAATCCAAGTCTCGGTACCATCGCCATTATCCACGGCGATGACACCTGTCAGATAAGTGAGACGCATGTTCGAGTTGCGCAACGCTATATCAGCCAATGTCAATGGCAAAGCCGAATCATCTGGCCTGAGTTCAACATGATCTGTCAACAGTCACCTCGATTCAGGCGGTGGGGTCGGCCACCGGGTCGAACTTCACCGTCACCTTGCCGGTCTCATCACCGCTCATCCGCATCAAACGCATCGGATACACGCCATCCGGCAGGTCAGGGAAACCATCAATGGCAATGTCGAACATCTCACCCGGCCAGAAGCTCCCCAACGGGTGCAACGGCAACCCCATCGCATCGCAATCATTCACGTCGATCTCGCCACTCAACTGCATCAATGGCAGACGGTTCGCATTCAACATGCCGTTCGCCGCGGACGCAAGCAGTTCGTAGGTCTTAGAATCGGTGCTGCTAACCGTGGTCTCACGCAACGGATACGGGTCCTCCCTTTTCACCAGCGACAGGTCATCCATCTGACAGCACATCGTGCCGGAGTCGGAACCAGCACCGGTAGCGTACACGCGCATATACGGGGCGGCACGGTCAATCTTGATGTTCTCCAATGTTCCGCCATAAGGCGAGCACGACAACGACAGGCGCTTGTCCTGATTCAGGTACACGTCGCCATCAGAACCGGCGAGGAACCGGAACCGGATGTGCTGCGAATCCGACAGGTAGGGACGGAACTGCATGTCGGGCCCGCCATCGCTGTTGGCGATGCTCTTGAGAATATCCGAGCAGCGGTGGTTCGAGATGTTGAAATCCTTGTACTCCGCGACGGTCTGACGGGGCAGTATCGTCTTATGCGGGCCATTCGTACTGGTGGCGCTGCCTGTCTGCTTGCCGTTCCCGTCGAACGAATACACCGTGGTCGTGGTGGTCACGGTCCGCTCGCTGTAGTCAGCGTAGTTCTTCGTGACTGTCTTCTTCATCACCGTGGTCTGCGCCACGGTGATGGTCCTAGTGGTCGTATGCTGCTTCGTGACCGTGCCCTTGCGGGTCGTATACGAATACGGCTTGGTCTCCGTGACCTGCTTCGTCTTCCTGGTCACATGCTGTTCCGTGATGGTGGTCGTATCCCCGTCCACCACGGTCTCCACATACCCGTCCGCCGTGTTCACACGCTTCTTGCTTTTCTGCTTCGGCGCGTTCTTATCATCCGTCGAACCATCCGAAGGCAGCGAATGCGTGCCGGTCTCGTTCAAGTACGGCAGATCGATGGGCAGCGAACCGCCAGGCTTCACCTCGGTGCACTGGCGGATCACCTCGCACGCCAAAGCGCGCCAGCTCAGATTCTCCCACCGATACGATTTCCTGGACGTATGCCCAGCATCCATGCCGAACGAACCCTCATGCACCAGATACCGGTCTTCCAGCAATCCCATCATCGACACGTAGGGGACGCTCACATCGTTCCAACTGGACGTGCGCACGCCCAACGCCCCCGCCAATACAGGCGTACCCAGCGAGGCTATGTCATCGAGCGTGCTTTTCCAGAACAATGCGATGCCACGCTTGTACGGCTGCAACGCGCTTGCACGCGCGGCGGGCGTAGTGCCCGGAATCTGACTCCACGGCAATTCCAAACCGGTCAGCTCGTCATCGCCCACGCCCTTGCCATGCTGGCTCGTGGTGCTGAAGCTCGAATCTGAGACCGTCATCGACCATGAGAACGACGGAACGTCGATGCTCTGCGCGATCTGCCCAGTAAGCGTGTCATACAGGAACGCGTTCCACGCCATCAGACCACCTGACCCCTGTCCCAGATGATGAATCGCCTGCCACACCACAGGGCGTCCTTGTTGTCCTGCGAAGCGTTGTAGTGGAACACCGGCGCGTTGCCGTTCTGAAGCCACGTGCGCAGGCGCGCCGTGTGGTGACCCTTGTCCACCGCCGTCACGTAACTGGTCTCGTGCGTCTCCCACGCACCATAGGAAACGAAGTTCGCGCACGAGTGGTCCAGATCCTTGCCATCGATCTGGAAGCCTACCGCCCATTCCGTGCGATGCGACGTATCAGACCACGAGGTCGCTCCGGCTGAGCTGAGGTTGCATTTGAACGACAGTTCCAACATGCGGTCAGATGGAAGACTGAACTCGATCTCCTGCTCGAAATAGTATTTCTTCACCGTCGAATCGCCGGTCATGTCACGCCGATTCCAGTTCTCGCCTATCTTGCCAAGCGACGCGCCGTAGGGTATCGCGTAGTCGGCGCTCCACATCTGCACGGCGCTGGACGTGGATGTCGCCCCGGCCGGCATCTTCATCTTCCGCAGCATGGTCGCGCCTGCCGGAATGGTCGGTTCGGCGAGGCTCGCGGACGGCGACCCCTGCGTGACGCCCACGGTCACGTAGTTGTCGGAATCCTTGTATTCCATCAGATTGTGAGCCTGTATCCACACGATGTCGATGCGCGGGTTGGACGGGTCCCCGGCAGCCACGGCACCGGTCTGTCCACCCTCGTAGTAGGCGATGGTCTTGCCGTCCGCATCTCCGCGCGAGCAGACCGCCACGCCTGCGGAGACGTTGTAGCGCAGGTCGTTTCGCCCGGTCACATTCAACCCGTCCACCAGTCCGGTGTTCGCCCATTGGGCGGCGATGATCCTACGGTGCACGAGCGGGGTCACGCCGACCCCCTTCAAATCGGGCGAGACGCCCAATGCCACGGTGCTCATATCTTTTTCTCCTTTACATGTAGGTGTCGCGCACGCTGCAATCGACGAAGCCCGTGCCGAGCGTGGAAAGCACGATGCGGAGCGAACCTCCGGCCGGTATCGAGGGAAATCCTCGCTGGCTCAGCTGACGGCTCACGTCCTGACCGCCCAGTTGCGCGGTACGGCTCCGGCAGTCCAATATCAGCGGCACGTCGCGCACGGTCTGGTCGCATACGATGGACTGCTGCGTTCCGGGAAAGTCGAGGCGCACGCCGTCCATCGGACCGTGCACCGTGAACGTCGGATAGGCGCGGCTCGTACCGTTGTTGTACAGGAGTGCCACGTTCTGGCCGACGCCATCCAACTTCAACCCGTAATCCAACGGATACTTGAGACCATTGCGCAGATTGACACCATATTCCAATCCGACATTCCCACCGGAAACATGCATGGCCGACAACTGGCATGTGTACTCATCCATGCTCAATATCTCAGGCCGTTCGCATGTCACGGTGATCGTGCAATCATCCAACCATCCGTCACGCGCATACTTCGCAGACGCTTTCACAGTGGCACGTCCCGTCGTGTAACAGTCGTAGTCAGCATCCCTCAACCGGAACCGCACCTTGCTATGCGCGCACACGCGGCGAACCTTGTTAAGAAGCCGGACAACACCCTGACGGTCATGAGCAGACACGATAAAATGCAACGTCAGCACGCGAGCGGAATACAGGATATCCGAAGCCCACACGTCATGCGCTCCATCGCCCTGACCCCGCTCGCTCATCACCGTCTTGTCATCCGGCGTATCGAACCAGCCCTCGACACCATCCTCACCGATCAGGAGAACATCGTCACCGGGATTCGCATTGCCGCCACCGTCGAACGTGAGCGTTTCCACCCCGTTCGACAGTTCGACCAGTTCAGGCAGGTCGTCACTCAACGCTGATACCTCCTAGCCTCAGCCAACGCGTTCCGATGTAATATCGGCGCGGCAACATACAGATCGTCGTTGCTTCTGACGACCTTCGTGTTGAACGTCTGATTGACAGTCGTTCCAGTGCTTGCGGGAACCTGAACGTTGACCTCATACAAGCCGGACATCATCTTCTCCACACGCCCGCCAGCCGCATACGCGCTACGACTCATATCAACCGCACTACGCGCATACGACGTGCGAGCCTGCGACACCGCCCTGTCCAGATCACCGGTAGCGTTCAACACGTTCAGGAAATTCGGGCCGACAGTACGGTCAAGCTTGCTTGCGGAAGCAGCCCTGATCACATGCTCACCGTTCGACAGCCACATGGGAATCGAATCAGACGTGCCAGTACCCGGCCCGCTGATACGACCACCGGTAGCCTTACCAGCATTCGCAATACCCCTAGCGACAACAGACGCATCAAGCGTCACGCTCTTGCTTTGGATGCTGTTCCACTGTCCGGCGAGACCTGCAACAGCATCATATCCGGTCGTGGAAGCGTCAAGACGACTTCCCCACCATGTAGGCACGGAGACAATCTGGTTTTTCGCATTAATCGCCACATCAGACGTATTGCCGATACCAGCGAGAAGCGTAGGCCAATTACGAGGAACGTTCTCAATATTGCCTTTGGCAAGCTGGGCTATGATACTCGCCCTATCCGTCGCATCAATCACAGTAGGAGAGGTCTGCTTCACGCCATTCACAGAGGACTGCGCGCTAGCCACGCCAGCTTGCGTATTATCAGTTGCGGTGATGTCAGTGTTCTTCGTATCTGGAATCAGACTCAACGCAATCTGCAAAGCATCAACCTCGCTCTTACCGGAAGCGGTAGCCCTCAAGTAGGCGTCCTTGATCTCAGGAACCTGCCAGATGGCATCCCTTAACGCATCCAAATCGGACTTGCCTTCGGATTTCGCCTTGACAAAAGCATCCTTCATCGTCGGAATCGAAGAAATACTCTCTTCCAACGCTTCGGTATCACTCTTGCCTTCGGTGATGGCCTTGAGGTAAACCTTCTTCAACGCGGGCACCTTCATGACGGCATTGGTCACATCATTGGCCGCGACAATCGCCAGCTTGTTATCGCCGGTAATCACGACCGTATGCTTGCCATCGGAAAGCCTCTGCACCATGTCGGACAACTGGTTGGCATCGGTCTTACCCTGCCAGATGGAGTTCAACAGGATGTCCTTGACCTGCTTGCGGCTCTTGTCGGGGAACAGGTAGCTCATACTGTCAACGACATTCGCCAGGTTCTCCTTCGCTTCCAACGATTGAACGTTGATCTGTGTGGTGACTTCCTTCGGAGTCATCAACAGACTTGAGTTCAGTCCGTCAACAGCAGCGGCGTCCAAACCAGCGGCACTGGCCTGAGCGTTGAAGTTGCTGGACAATTCCTTCTGCTTGGCGAGCACATCCTTCTGCGACTTACCTTGCTTAATCATCGCATTCAGGTAATCGTTCGAACTGGAAGCCAAAGCGGTCAACGAGTCGGCGGCGGTACGGCCAGCCTCAGTCGTATAGTCGAAATCCTTCTTCTGGGCATCCCAAACCTGTTGGCCTTTGGAATGAAGATCATTTACGGTCTTCATCGCCTCGCCAACCTGCTGCAACGTCTTCGCATAACTGCTGGACGCGGCAGCGGCCTGAATGTTCGCGTTACGCTGGGATTCGATCTGCGAAGCCAGAGAGCCTGTCACGGTAGCAAGCCGCTCCTTTTTCTCCGTGGCGTTCAGCAGACCGTCGGAAATCTCCTGATAGCCTTGCCCCTCGTCCAGAAGCGTCTGCACGTAGCCCGCGTTCTTACCCGCGGCTGTCGCCTGTTCCTGCAAGGCATCGGTCTGCTCCTTGCGCAGCTTCTGCAAGCCTTCGCGGGCGACCTGAGCGGCCTTGCCCTGGGCGGACAGGCTATGCACCATGTCGCCCGTGGCGGAATTGGTGTTCCAGCTGCTTCCGGCATCCTCGATCTTTTGCAGGTTCTTGATGTACTTGTCGAACTCGGCGTTGGAGCCGGAAGTGGCCTTCGACGCCGCATCCTGGTTCTTGCCGAGCTTCTTCAAAGCGTCGGACACACTGTCGTAATCCTCGGCGGAAACCTCCCCGAACCTGAACTTGTCGAAGAAGTCACGACTGGCGCTGAGATTGTTCTTCACGGTCGAACCGAAGTTATCCAAACGGTTCTTAAGCCCGTCAAGCGAAGTAGCCTGATCGGACAATGCGTTTGGCGTGGCCTTGGCCGCCTCGTTGAACGATTCGACCTCGGACTTGCCTTTGGACACATGCTGGGAATACGCGCTGAAAGCCGTACCGGCGACGGTCAGACCGGCTGTCAGAGCGATGCCGGCAGGACCGCCGAACGCACCCATCAGCACCGTTCCGGCATCGGAGGCGACAGTCTTCAACCCGCTCAACGCGCTCTTCACGGGAGTCACGCTCGAACGAACCGACCCGACACCCTTCGCGGCACTGGACGCGTTAGCGCCGAGCACAACGGCACCCTCGGCGGCAAGACGCGCCTCCGCACCGGTCTTCGCAACCGACACGGCAGCCTTCTCCGCCTCCGAGGACATCTCCTTCATGCCTTTGGCGGAGGACGTGAACATGCCGGCCACATTCCCGTACATCATCGCGTCACCGGTCAGATTAGCCGCCATGCCGTTGCGTTCCAACCGCGCCATCGCCGCAAGAAGCTCAGTGAACTTGACCTTAGTGCTGTCAACAGTCACACCCAACTGGCGCAACGTGTTCTGATACTGCATCGTGCTCTGGATGTTCTCCAAAGCACCGCTCTTCAACGCCGTCCAAGCGGACTTACCAGCACGACCGAACGTCATCCACAAGCCCAACATACCCTGAATCGGAGCGGGCAGCAGCTTCGAGAAGGCGTCACTCAACGCGCTCGTCGCATTGGCGATGGCCTCAATCGTGGGAGCGGCAGCCTTCAACGAGTTGGCAAGCGTGCCGCCGAACGTCTTCGACAACTGGCCCGCCATGCGAACAAGACTCGAAAACATCGGAGACGTAGACGCAAGACTGGAAGTCACCATGCTCAGGCCATCACGCACATCACCGGAGAACGTACGGATGCTACCCGAAGTGCCGGAAGCCAGCTTCGAGGTGTCGGCCACGAAATTACCGGTCAACTGACCAAGATTCGTCATCGTACCGGCAAGATCGTTCCGCGATTCGTTCGCCGCATGTCCGATATCGGTGAAAGCGTCACGCACGCCCTTCTGAGCGTCCCTAGCGCCAGTCACCCAAGCACGCAACGTATCCTGGGCGCTCATGGAGTTAATCGCACGGTCTGCACGCTGCAACACGCTGCTGAACTGCTCGATGCCATTCTGGTATTGGGCAATCGGAGTGAACGCACCTTGCGCGATACCCTTCAACGAGCGAAGGGACGAGCCAAGATAACCAGCCTGCTCCTTAACTTCGGACATGGCCTTGTCAACACGGTCGGAGTCGTCCATCACGTTCTCGGCCCACTTGGCGAACCAAGACGCATCCTCGCTCAACCATTGCGTGAACTGCGGCAGATACTTGCCGCCGACCATGCCGATATGGGACAATGCGGTAATCAGGGATTCGGCACCGGGAACGAGATTGTCCATCGACTCGTTCGCACGGTCGAAGACGGCTGGCAGCTCGTTCGCCTGATAGGACGCTTTCACGGCGAGCATGAGCTTTTCGACTATCTCGCCCTCATGCTTGGCGAGAGTGCTCATCTCCGGCACCAGCGAATCGCCTATCGCGTTCGCCGTATCCATGATGGCGGGCTTCGCCTTGCCATAGAACGCATCCTGCACGTTCTGGGAAAGCTGGGACAGCTTCGTGTTGGCGAAGTCAATCTGGCTGCTCCACGTATCGCCCTTGTCGCCGTAGATCATCTTGAACGTGGCGAACGCGGCACCCAATCCGGTCAACGCGGCGGGAGCGGCATAAGAGGCCTTGGAAAGGCTCACGATGCTCTTACCTAATCCGCCGACCGTACCGGAGGCGTTCACTGCACCAGCGCCGATATCGGACAATACGGTGCCGACAAGCGCTAGACGCGGAACCTTCTTGTCCAACGTGTCGAACAGATTCACAAGACTCTGGAACTGGTTCTCGACACCCTTCAAGCCGGACGCGCCATACGTCATGCCGTTGAGAATCTTTCCGATGTCAGTTCCATGGAACTTGGCGAAAATGTCAACCGTGCGCGGGCGAGTGAAGTAAGCGAGATGGGCGCGTGCCAAAGCGGTCTCAAGATCGACATCCATATCAAGGGTGTCGTTCTTGTCCTGGAACCTCTTCAGCTCCTCCTCGGCGTGCTTCTTGTCGATATGGAGCTTCGCCGGAATCTCCGCATCGGGATTGGACTTCAGCTTCTCCGCATACCGGCGCATCTCGGCTTCGACGTTCGAATACTCGGCCTTCAACGTGACCGGAACATCGAGCCTCTTATGCTCAAGCTCACGCATGGTGCGGCGTATCTCGTCAGCGCCATCCTCATAGAACTCGACCTTCACACGCTGCGACTCGAACCGTTCGATATCACGGTTCAGGCGGGCGAAATCACCTTCGACATCGATCTTCACCCGCGCCTTCGGATTATCCTTCAGAAGACGCTGGTAATAGGCCAGCTGCCGGTACATCTCCCGCAGTTCGGCCTTCAACGTGACCGGAACATCGACGCCGCGACGCTTGAACGCCTCGATCTTCGACCTGACCTCGTTCAGATTCTCCGCGACGAAACGAAGCCGGATATCCTCACGATTACGAACGCCGTTCCTCGAATACAGGTCGGCAAGACGCTTCTGGAAATCGGAACCCTCAAGACGGGTCGCCTTCGTGACCGGACTCTTCTTCAGCTTCTCGATACGGTCGTCGATCTCGCCAAGCATCTTGACGGTGCGCTTGTACTCGTCAAGGTCGAACCAGTTCCGGTTGTTCCGCTTCATGGCGGACACGTCGGACTCAAGCTCTTTGCGCACGCCACGATACGTGTCGATAAGATTCTCGGCCTCACGCCGTGACTCAGCGAACCGCTCGCGGGCGATGGCCGTGGAGTCAACCGGACGGGACCACTCGTCCCTAGCCTTCTTCGACTCGCGGGCCGTCTCGGCCTGCTGCGCCTCGATCTCCTTCGCGAAACGCGATGACGCGACCTGCTGGCCCTTGAACCAGTCGGCATACGTCTCCTGCTTCTGATGCAGTCCCAAAGCCGTGTCACGGGCCTTGGAGAAGTTCGACAGCGAATTGCCAGCGGTGACGATGCTCTCCTCAAGGGCACGCACCTGACGGGTCATCTTCGATACACGCTTCGCATCACCATCGGACGCGATGCCCACAAGCGACGACTGCGCCTTACGGAGCCTGCCAAGCTCCTTCTCCTGAACCACGAGCGCCTTGTTGGCTGCTGTGGCCTGCTTCGCGGCTTCGCGTTCCTGTTTCCACAGGTCGGATGTCGGGAGCTTCTGCGTCTTCATCTCAAGGCGTTGCGCGTCGAGGCGTTCGACTTCGCGGGTGGCCTTGGCGAGGTCGCCTTTCAGTCCGCGAATGTCGTTGCGGGTTTTGACGATTCGGTTGGACAGTTTCTCGAATTGGCGTATCTGCTCGTTGGAGAGGTGTTCGTTGCCTTTGATGAGTCCACGGACCTGCTGGTACAGGTCCATCTTCTTCTCGCGGTACTTATCGACGGTCTTGTCGAGGCTTGTCGCGAACGAAAGCTGTTCGGTTTTTTGGAGGGCCGACTTCTTGAAGAAGGATGTGTCGGCCATCTCACGGCCTTTGGCGTCGAACACCTTGACTGCTTGGTCGAGGTTCTTTTCGATCAGCTTCGAGTTCAACAGCCCGTTGCCACGGAGGGCCGTGTTGGTGCGGGAATTGAACTCGGACAGGCCACGGCTCAATTTGGACGAATCGAAGTCCGGTTTGAGCGAGAGTCCGCGACGAAGGCGTTCCTCCTGCTGTTCGAACCGTTTCATCCACGGGTCGATGCTCTTCGTATTGGGTTTGAAATTGAACTGGATGGAGGCGTTCTTGCCGTTCCATTCGCGGTAGGCGCGTTCAAGCTGGGCGGTGTCAGGTTCGAATACCGCGTTAACGTCGAGGTCGCCTATGCCGCGTGCGGCCTCCTCGACCTGACGGCGGAAACCCTTCGTATCCGCAGTGACACGAACGACGACCGTACCGGCGCGATGCTCGCCAGCCATAGGCAACCCCCAGAAAGAAAAACGGAAATAGAAAACCCCCACTGGAATGTGGGGGTTTGTTCAGAATCAGGTCATGTGGAACTTCGCGAACATGCGTTCGAAGTTCTCCGCTGTACCTTCGTTCTCCCGGCGATGCGGCTCCTTGTCAGCGCCGGGAGGGAGCAGTGGATGCGGTTTGGCATTCTTGCCCCCGTATTTCGCGGTAATCACCGCGTTCATCATGTTGCGAACCTCAACGGCGACCATCGTCTTCGAATCCCATCCAAGCCATGGCAGTACGGTCGGCTTGTCTGTCTTGGATTCGTCGGACGTGGTTGGAGGCTCATCCTCCAATATCCGCGCCCTGTACAGGCTGTCAGGCATTGCCATCAGCCCCGCCGTGAGGCGTTCGGCGCGGGTTGGATTCAGTCTCGCGCCGGTTATGTCCAGACCATAGAAACGTTGGAAGTCGGAGGTCAGTTCGACCGGGTGGACGCGGACTTGCGCTTCGAAGCGAGCGATTTTCCCAGTTGGTCCGTGTAGAACATGAGAATCGCCTCGATGAGCCAGAACAGTTCATCTAATCCGATGCCGGTCGTCCACTCGTCGACCTTGTCCGGCTCGTCGGTCAGAGACTTGACCCAATCCAAAGCCGTGCCGACGAATTCCATACGCTCGTCGATCTTCGCCTCGATGTCGTCCAAGGACTTGGCTTCGGGGCCGTTGATGTCGGCGTTGAGCGTGAAACCGGCCATGCCGGACAGTTTGCGCAGTTGTGCGGCCTGCTTGAACGAGAGGCGTTCAGCAGGGGCCAGAGGCGGCAGAAGCGAGAACAGCGGCTCGTTCTCGCACAGTTCCGTCCAAGTCTCCGGAATACGGAAATCATCGGACCCGGTGGCGGTATTCTCTTCAACGGTCTCGTCAACCATGTTTTCTCCTATCTGAAAGCATTGAAAATCTCCTATCTTCCGTCAACGAAGAACGGGAAAAGACCGGAACCCCCGGATAGGAGAAACAGGGGTCCGGCGTCAGCGCGAAGAGGAAACAGCCTCGATCAGGACTGCTTCATCTTCGAAGCCTCGAAGAACACAATCGGCTTCTTGCCGGTGACGGTCTCGACCTCGCCGGTCATGCCCTGCTCAACGAAATCATCGCCAGAGAAATCAGGACCGCCATCGAATGTCACGGAAACCTTGCGGAACAAAGCGCCGAAACGGATGTCCGAATCATCATCGGCGGACTCCTGGGCCAACAGGAACAGGCTGAACGTCTGCGGCTTCTTGGTGATATCCACACCAACACCGCCATCCTCGTCATTGCCGTTGTAGATCAGCTTCAGAGTGTCGCCATCCAACTGCAACGACTTCGCGGTGATGGTGCAGGTCGAATCGGCGTAAGTGGTACGCAGGTTCTTACGCGCCCAAGAATTATGCGTGGTCGCGTCTCCGCCATCGAACGAGAACGAAATCTTGTTGTCGGCGGAAGTATGCCCCAGATTCTTCCAAGTGCCACCACCACTGCCCGCTGGAATGGTGTCCGAGTTCAACCGGAACGCCTTAGCGCCGGAAGCCGGAAGAGCGGTTCCGACCGGAGCGTAGAACAAAGTGCCGTAAGTGGCAATCAAAGTAGCGTCGTCATTAAACGCCATCTCATATCTCCTTACAAAAAAAGCCCCGCACATGGCGAGGCTTGAAAACGAAAAAACGGAAAATCATCCAACGCGAAGCGAATCCTCCGCGCGGACGGTGAACGAGGAAGCGGAATACTGCTTCACCTTCTTGCCGGTGGCCTGCTTGCCACCGGCGCTCTTGCCGAATCCGGGACTACCCACAATCCGGATGACACGGCCATAATCGGTACGTCCGTAACGCGGCCACTGCATGATCTGCTGGTACACTTCCTGCGCCAAGCCGAAAGAGCGGTCGGCGTCGTTCGTGGCGACGATGATGTCGATATCGCAATCCCACACGCCGGTCGAATGATTGCCGGTAGCCATGGTCGGAGCGTTCGAATGGAACAACACGATGTTCGAAAACGAGGCCCACGCATCGACATCCACATCGACCTCGTTGAGCACATGCACGTCAGGCCAATGCGCATTGTCAGTGAAACCAGCGGTCAGAAGCGTGTACACGAGCGAATCGAAGTCAACCATCGGACGCTCCTGCGGGTAACGCTCGTAATCAGGCTGAATCAGCGGCATCAGACACCACCGTTCATACGGGCCGCGTCACGCATCACATGATGGCCCTCGACCCAACGTTGGCGCTGCTCGTTCCAAGCGCCCCACTCGTGTTCGACGGCCACGTTCGACCCGTCACGACCCTCGACATCAAGACACACGTCCGTGTCGATGCCGTGGTAACGCTTCTCAAGACTCAAATCCTTGGCGACCGGAATACCCGGGTCACGGCCAACGGCCCTAGCGGCGGCAAGCATCCTCGCATCCGCAAGCACCTCGTCGGCCTTCTCCGACGTGGCCTGCGGACCGAACCATTCAGCCACCTTCGTGCTCAGATCACGGTCAATGAAAACTCTTGCCATCGGACTCACCCCACACATGGTCGTCAGGGTCCGGTTCAGGAGGCTTCGGACGCAACCCCACAGGAATCTGCGAATAGTCGGCGTTACGCCGAATATGCATCTCATAGTGGGGAACCTCGCCATGCTGACGGAACGTCGGAGCGCCGTCAACGTCGTAGCAGTCGCCCTGATACCAGACCTCCGTATGGATATCGCCATGCCATTCCACGGCAACGACCTGAGATGGCGTGACCTCACGCAAACCACCCCAAGTCTGAGGCGACTTATCCTCGGCACCGGAAATGGAAAACATGCCAGCCTGCTGCTCGCGGCCCTCGATGGAACACCAGCACCAGTAAGCCTTCCCGGGAACATACGTCGCCCCATGCGGCCCACGACGGACCGTATACAGCACGACGATCACCTTGTCCCGATACAGAATCGAATCAGGCTTCACCCAAGGCACCGTCACATCCTCGTAAGGATGCTCAACAACCACGTCGGAACCCGACTTATCGTATGGATGACCCAAATCCCACGTTTCACGAGACATAGGCATCACATTCCATAAATACGGTTCACACCGACGCCGACTGTGCCGATAGGACCACGCCCGGACGCATAGCCATCCAGAATCTGCTTCTCCCTTTTCGACAGATACAGATTCGGAGACGCATCCTTGCCGGGCGGATTATCCTGCGGGTCGAAACGAGTGAACTGGTACGTTCCATTCGATTCGGTCTTGATATCCGAATAACGGATGACACGCCACACCATCGAACAGATGACGAACTCGTAATCCTCAAGGTCAAGGTCGCCGGACTTCAACCGTGGAACACAGTTCGTGCTCGAAGTGGACGCGACGGTCTCCGCACGATGGCACATGTACGTGAGCCACGCGTTCGGATACCGTTTCAACACATCCGCGTCAGGAAGGCAATGAAGCTCCAAGCATTCCACCCAATCGACGGCATCGGTAACACCATTCGACATCAGCGGAACCCCCTAAGCTTCAAGAAGGTCATTTGAGAACGTCGGCCTTGAAGGTCGAGACGGCCTCCTTGAGAATCGGCAGATAGTTGCCGTTGACCCAAATGTCATAGTTCAACGGAGCCTGATGCGACAACATAGCGCCGATAAGACCATCGTTCACGCTCTTGTTGATCTCATACTCGGAGTTCTGGGCTTCGGCGGTCGGACCGGACAGGGTGGCACCCAGCGACGAGTCGTTGAACGACGGAAGCAGGATGAAGGTCTTGTCCGGGAACGCGGCGGACACGTCGGCATCCATGTCGAAGGTGTTGTCGAGCTTCAAATCCTCATAAGCCTCATCGACCAGAAGCACGTCGGTGATGCCGGACTGGGCACGAAGCACGTCCAAAACCTCCTGACGGGACAGCTTGGTCTTCGAATGCTCCAAATCCATGCCGGACACCTGAGTTCGGAAGAACTCGTTGGTACGCATGGCGTCGATGACCACGCCGGTGGTGGCGACCGCGTGCGGCTTGCGACCGTAAGCCTTGCGCATGATCTTCACCCAAGCCTCGATGTCGTCGCACGGATTCGACTTGTCATCATCCCAAGTGACCTTCGGCTTCACGCTCTGCTGGCTGGCCGGACGCTGGAACGAATACGCCACATCGACGCCGTTCTCCTTGATGACCACCTTGCCGGTCACCAAGCACTGCAAACGCTCCAATTCCTCGGTCACACCGGCCTGCTGGCCCAAAGCCTCGAACTTCGCCTCGGCCTGATCGTGAATGAAGGCGGTATCGTTCTGATGCTTCGCGATGTCACGCTCGGAAATGTGGTCCATACCAGACAACGGCAGAAGGCCGGTATGAATCTCGGCGGTCGAAGTCTCGGACTTGGTGTGTCCGATTTCGGCATCCAACGCACGATGCTTCATCGCACGGGTCTTCGACTTCGGAATCACCGGAGTCCAAGAAGCGGTCCAATCGCCACCGTTGGAAGTGACCGGGAAGATGTTCGACAGCGGGAGGATGCTGTTCACATAGTCATGTCCCGCCTGAGCGACCTCGGTCGCCTCCGAAGGCGGGATGATAGTCTTGTCAATAGCCAAGAAAAACTCCTTAGATACGCAAAAACCCACCGCAATGGGTGGGTTTCATAAAAATATTTAGAGGTAAAAGACCGTCAATCAGGAAATCGTGATGTTCACGGTCTGGCCGTTGGAGAGGGTCGCCTTACCGGCTGTGATGGCCTTGGACGACGGGTCCTGAGTCAACTCGATCTTGGTGATGGTCGCTCCATCCTTGCCTGCCGTTCCCTGAGCGCCAGCACCACCGGTAGTGGCGGACAGCGGCTTCACTACGTCATCCTCAACGTCGTAGAACTCGCCACCCCACACGGCATCGGAACCCGGCTTGACCGGAAGATTCGAAGCCACGATGTCGCCACGATAGGTCATGCCCACGGTCGGGTCGTCCAAATCCCAGCCCGACAGGTTGATGTTCACCGTCACCATGGATTCCAACAGACCGGCAATCTTGGTCTGACGGCCATCGGTCGCAGTCTTGTCATACGGGCCATACGAGCCGACGTTCGTACCGGAGGTAATCTTCGCCAGCGGAATACCCGAACGAATGTAAATGGTGGTGGCCTTCGGACCAACACCAGTCAGATACTTGTTGTCATCGGTCTTGAACAATTCAGGCACGATGGTGACGGACACCGAATCATTGGTGTTCTTCTCGCCATAACGCCAAGAATTGTCCTCCTCGACGGTCACCACACCGGAGGAATGAACCATTTCCTGAGTCATACACTCAATCCTTTCGAAAGAATCAATAAAGGAAACTACTTGCTGCGCTTACGTGCCTTCTGACGTTCCATCACACGCTTGTAAGCGTCGCCCGGCTGACGTTTCGGATGCGAGGTGCCGGACGGGAACTCGGCCTGCATGGCAACCCTGCGTGCCAGAGGGTCCTCCGTCTGCTGCGGCTTCCTCTCCACTTGGGAAGTGTCAATCGGGTTGTACGCCGCGTACTTCTCAGCCCACGACGCGATGGCCTCCGGCTCCGTTGCGGGGCAGAGGTCGGAAAGAACAGCGTCCGTGATCTGCGGATACTTCGCCTTGGCCTCAAGACGCGCAATCTGCGTCCTAGCGGCCTTAAGCTCCGCGTCAGCGGACTGGAAAGCCTTATAGTTGGCCGAAGCACGGTCCTCGTTCTTACGGCTCATCGCCTTCCATTTGGCAAGCTCGTCACCATCGGACGGCTTGGAAGAATCATCTGAACCCTTCTCGGCAGCCGGAGCGTCATGCTCAACGGCGGGTTCGTCAACCGGAGTGGTCTGAGCATCCTTCACGGAATCCTCGACCGTTCCGGCCTGCCCAACAGTCTTGTCCTTTTCGGATTCGACTTCATTATCCTGAGAGGCCATAAGACCAAATCTCCTTAATGTTTAAGCGGCCAGTCCCAAAAAACCGCGAGAATAAGCCAACAGGCTCCGCACGTACTGCCAAGCCTGCCTAGTGTGGACTGTCTTTTTGAACTCATACGAACGCCCATCGAAACGGAATTGAACCGAATCCTTGTCACCATCCAGCAATTCCTTGTACCGGGCGTTGAACTCGGTCGCACGGGCGCACATGCGCTCCATCTGGGCGCAGGTCATCTTCATGTCTGGCAGATGCCATTCCGGCGCGTTCCCGTTCACCGGAGCATCCTTGCGAAGCAGCAAAGGCCCAAGCTCGCTGTTGTTGACGACCTTCACGCGAAGCTTCGTCAAATCCGTCGCGCTCGTGGAATAATCACGACCCGACGTTTTGCCAGCGGCCTTGTATATCGTCATCAAATCATCCGAGTTCAATTTCAACCCGGGGTCGTTCGACGCGGTGATGGGAGCGACCGTACACTTGCAGTTATGCACGATATAATTGGAAGCGACGAACCAATTTCCCCCAGTCTGAAGGTTATATACTTGACCGCTCCAATCCCTTGTCCTGACATCGACGATTTCATCTTCCGTTACAAGTCCGGCGAGAGCCTGCAAAAACTCTCCATCCGATACAACGTCAGCAGAACCGCCGCCGCGAGATGGCTCAGAGATGCCGGTGTACAAAAGAGGGGAAGAAGCACCGCAGCCAAAGCCCGAATGAAAAACACCACCCCAGAAGTGCGAAGGGAACTCACCCGAAAAGCTCATGATGCCGTCAAAGGAAAGCCCATGCCCATGTCGATTCTCTGCAAGGGTGCCATTACAAGGCAAAGAAACCTCACCGCTGCCACTGAGCAGGAGCTTGCTCTTGCTCGGGAGATTCAGAATCAAGGGCTCTCCGTCACACCCCAGAAGGCTGTCGGAAAATACAACATCGACATCTGTGTCGAGGACACCATCGCCGTGGAAATCTTCGGTGGACACTGGCACGCTAGTAGAGACCGTGCCGGTAGCTTTCGAGAGCGTATGAAATACCTCGCCGATAGGAGCTTCGCAGTTCTTATCGTCTGGTGTATCACTGAATACCCTTGGAGCGTCACTGCGGTAGCGAAGAAGGCTATCTCCTACTTTCAGCAAGCCAGCCTTGACCCATCCATTCGTGGTGAGTATAGGATGATTTGGGGTAACGGAGAAGCAGCCTCCGCTCTTAGCCTGCACATCGACGATGACTCCCCTATATTCCCTAGTATCGGCGGCACGTATCCCAGTTGGTGACATTACAGGCACCCATGCGGGGAAACAGTTGTGGTGCATGGGCATTAAATCAGCCCTCGTGAACGTGTTCGTGGCGGCGACCACACACAGGCCACAGGAGCCGGTCTTCGACAGTTCGGGATGGATGACACGCCGATACCGTTCGACGCCGGAACTCCGGTAACGCGACTGGATGGCGCGATTCTGAGCAACATAGCCGTCAGTGACCGCATTGTTCTCCAACTGGATTTTCGCGGACATCAGCCAAGCCTTCACATGGTTGGCGGCGGACTGGTCGGCATCCTTCAGAATCTCATCCCACGTAGCAGGTCGAATCCCAGGATTCTTCACGGCCTGAGTGCGATACGTGTCCGCGACCCTCATGGCGACCTGCCACGGGTCCGTATTGGCACGAACGACCTCATATTGTGGGACATCCCCCAAACCGTTCACACCGGCCAGACGCAGCATCGTATCCGCATACGAGATGCCCTGCTGGCGCATGGCCTTCACGAACGCGATATGCTGCTGCGTCACATAAGCAGCGGCACCCTCGGCGACGGCATCGTTCCACCAGTCGGAAGGAGTCAGGCTACGCCACATGCTCCAAGCCCTGCGGACGAACTCGTCAACCAGCTTCACCCGCTGGTCGTCCAACGCCTGAACGGCAGCCAACGCGCTATCGGCCATCAGACCTCACCGCCACCGGTCGAACCATACGAATCGTCGGAGGAATCAGGGAACGAATCATCGGACCCCATCGAACCGGAATCAGCATCGGATGCGAACGAATCCAAGCCGGACTCGTCACCCAAATACGAGCTGTTCATCACAGTGTCGGTCTGCTTCGCCGACGAGTCCAAAGCGGCGTTCTGCTGCGCCATGGCATTCAGGAAACTCGTATCCTGGGCATCCTGAATCATCTCCGCGATCTCCGTCTCGGTCATATGCAGATAACGACGGGCGATGGTCTTCAACGGAAGAACACCCTTCACCTGAGCCGCCGCCTGACACTGCTCCAACTCGGACGGAAGCTCCAACGGCTCCCAAGTCGTCTCGAAACGCTCCTCCGAAGCATTACTGCCGGAAGCGGTCAACGCCATCTTCAACAGGAGCACGAAAGCGTCATTGGCCCTCATGTTCATGTCACGGACCTTCAACCGCAGCATACGAGTCGTCAGCTTCGCACCCTCTGCGGAACCAGCCACATCAGGCGAAAGAATCGACAACGGAGTGCCAGTGGCACCTGCCAGAAGCTTCACATCGGAAGCGGCCGCATTCACAATCGGCGTGATATCCGTAATGGACGATTCGCCAATCTTCGCATCGGCTGGAAGCAGCCACAACGCGGCGGGACCCATCTCGAACAGTTCCGAATAGTCGATCTTGTCACCGGCCTGAGCCTTACCGGCCTTGACCGCAGGGTCGCTCTTCTGGTAATACTCAGGCATGTCGCCCGACACCCAACGCTGCTTGAACGCCTGCATCTCCTGAATGCAGAACCGTTGAAAACGCTGCTGGTCGATGGACCTCAACGTCTTCAAGGAAGCCTCGAACTGGCCCTTACCGTTAGGAGTGGTCAACTGCACGATAGGAAGACACCCGCAATCAAGGGCGAACTTCCAATCATCGCCGGAAGACTGGCCCTCCCACTCGAACTGCGCCTCGAACTCCGGACGCTTCTTCGAATCGTCGTTGGCAAGGTCGTACACGGTATCCTCGTCATCTACCGAATCGGAAGGCAACGTGCGCGACTTGACCTCATGCTTCGCGGTACGCGAATAGACGCTCTGAATCTCACCGTCATCATTACGGACGATGCGATACAAAGTCAACCGTTCGATCTGCTCTTCCTCGGACCACCCATACACCACAGCCGAATCCTTGTCGTCGGACACAACCGTGCTCCACGGACTCAACCGTTGGATATACGAAGGATTCTCCTTGCCGAGAACCATCGCATACGCGGCACCGTAAATCGCCGCATCCATGAACATGTTCAACGAACGGACATCCATGCCGCACTTATCCCACATGTCATCCGCATCCGTGCTCCGCATCGTCTTATCGGCGACAAGACGAAAACCGGTAGGATGCTGCGACGTGATTACCGCATCCGCAATCGTATGAGCCAGATTCAACGGGCAGATATCCACAAAACGCCTATACACGGCACTGGCCGTAGTGGTCGCCGCCTTCGGCACGGACTGCAACGGAACCGTCTCACGACCGTCATAAAACGTCTTCAACACACACAGGTCAGGAATACGATTCTGCAAACGCGTCGCAAGACGCGTCAACGCCATACCGTCACCATCAGGCTCGTCATCACCCGTAACAAGACTTTGCATATTAGAAGATGTGGAAGCCATACGAACACTCCAAAAATCACCAGACCCGCTGCGGCATCACCCGCTGCGGACCATCCTCCTCGAACTGGCCTAAATACTTCTCACGCGCCGCATAAGCCAAAACGCCAGCCATGCACGCATCGATCTTGTGCGGACTCTTAGGCGTCTCCTTATGAATCTGATAGCCCCAACTCTTCTCACGCCGCTTCGCGTTACGGAAATGCGACACAAGACGCGGGTCGGCACACAAAAGAATATTATTCGGGTCAGGCTCCCCCTCCTCAACAGGCTCGGGAGCATACTCAAACGACGAATGCGCGCACTGCAACGCACGATACATATCCTGCGACCAGTTATTCGTCCAAAACTTCATCATCGAAGACTGTCCACGGGCGAACACCTTCATGCCACGCCCATACTCAGCCTCCCAGCCGCCAATCATCGACTCGAAGAAATGCGCATCAGCGAAACAGCCGATGACATTGTAATTCTCGAACATACGACGCACGGCGGCATCGAAACCATCACGGTCAACACGCCAATCAGGGTCCGCATTATCAGGCCGCTGCTGCAACTTGATAAGAAACAGCAAACCATCGGACACGCGACAACCAACCAACGCGGTCGAATCATTACGAATCGAACCATCGAACCCAAGCGTGATCTCCTCATCCTCGTCAATGAAATCCTTCCAGACCCCATCCAAACGAGACGACGAGCCGACCGCACGGCCATACAAATCCCTGTAAGCCAAATGCGACTGGATCGCAGGCTCCGTAAGCCACGAATCCTCACTCGACGCACGAGAGTTCAAATAATAACGAATCGAATCATTCGGGTCCGAATCAGGCTGGTAAATCTGACCCATCAGACCATGAATGTCAACCCAACCATCCTTCGACGGTCCCGGCTCGACGCCATCATCACGAAGCGAGAACCCCTCAACCGAATAGCCATCGGCATCAACGGCCTCGATACGCCCATCAGGAAGAATGATGTAATCCTTACCATCATCCGAATGGGCGGCAGAACCATACGACTCATACAACGCGTGCTCAAGCTTCTTCTCATCAGGAAAATCCTCGATAGGAAGAGTCGAATACCGATAGTCGAAATACAAGCCCTTGTAATGCTTGGAACGACCAGCCTGAATATCCTCCGCGATCTTCAACGTGTTCTCCGCCACACTGTTCTGACCCGGACGGAAATACGTCGTCATCTCCAACACCCACGGGTCCGCGTTCAACGAACGCTTCGGCAGATTACGCTGAACAGTCTTATACATCGAATGATGCTTCGGCAACGTATACAAGTGCGTCTCATCCATCAACGCGAAAGTCTCAAGACCACCGTCCTTCGACGCATCACCGGAAGTAGAAGGAATAATCTCCCCACCCTCCGGCAAGCCGATACGGGTCTTCGCGGCCTCCATGCCAAAACCCTGCAACTGGGCCAACGGGCCGGACATGCAGTTGTAGTAAATCGAATCGAAGATATTGCCAGACTGGTCCTCGGACGTGGCAAGACAAAGAATCTCAGGATTCTGAATCGGACGGCCAACAGGCTCACCCGGCAGATAATAGTAGGTCTGACCAAGAAACGTGTACGTCTCACCGGCCTTCGCCCAATGATCGAAACGACACGGGCCAAAAGCCTCGAACAAGGCGATGTCATTACCCAAACCACTCTTATTACAGCCCTTCGGACGCCACAAGCTCACACGATTGAACCTGCGCCGACCATTCGGCTTCAACGCATAAGCGTTCAAGTAGAACTGGATATACTCAGGACTATGCGTGACAGGCTTATTGATGGCATCACCACGACCGATGATGCTGAACGTCTCAACCCACCACAACGCCAAACGTCCAAGACTCCTACGCCTATCCTCATAAGTCAGGTTAGGAATCATCAAATGCATGTCAGCCAGCCGCCTCGATCTTGCGACGCCAAGCATCGATATCCTGAATCACAGCATGATTCGAACCATCCGAAGCGGCATGGTCGTCAGCCTCCGGAACATCGAACTTCAACGCGCGCATCGAAGCCGGAGTCCAACCCAACTCGTCAAACAACTGACGCACAACAGGCATCAACGTCGCATAACGACGAGTCGAAAGCATCTCGTTAATCGTCGCAAAACCCAACTGGACAGCCATCCAAGAAGGAGCGGACCGCAACATCGAAGCATTCGGACTACGCCGATACTCCTCATACCAATGAGCAACCAACGGCAACCACTCCCCACCCTTGGGGAAAATCTGGTTAGCCGGAGGCAAATCAGGCCCCAACTTCCCATCAGGAATCTCCAAAACCTGATTGCCGGAATCACTCGTCTTCCTGCCCATAACATCACTCCCCGCAAAGCCCCATTACGGGACGACAAGCGCGAAGCCCGTTACGGCACTACGCGCACCTGCGATGAACGACAATCCGATTAGCCAACGAGTTTTCACCACCCTGCTCCAACGGCACACGCCAAGCGCCAACCGGAAAATCATCACTCAAAACATCAACCGACCGGTCAAGCGGCAACCCACAAGCCGGACACGTATGAGAACACGCGTTCCACTCGTCCTCGGCAGTCCAAAAACCAGTAGGAACACTCCCCCGCCGCCCGACACGGGCATTCGACCGAGGCTCCCACAACACCGACTTCAACGGCTGCGGAGTGCGATTAGGAGCCGCACCCTCAGCCTTCAAACGCTGGAAACGCTTACGACAACGAGCTGAACAAAAAGCCTTGTCCCGACGCTCAGTCTCAAAAAAAGAGCCACACGCCAAACACGCACGACTCATACGACGCTTACGGGCACCACTGCCACTACGCCGCCAACGATCATAATGAGACCTACACATCCCATGAGCATGAACAGGCCCATCACACCCATTCACACTGCACTCACCCTCAGCTAACCGAACGCGGGATGCCTGTACCAACGAGCCTCCTCACGCTCAACCCTCTTCCTTCGCCGCGCGTCAGCCGACTCCAAACCAGTCTTATAAGAATGATGAGCACGACAAAGAACCTGAAGATTATCCCAAGAATCATCATCAGGCTGACCATCCTCGGCACGAATGATATGATCGACCTCATTCGCATGAGCGCCACACGGACGCAACACGCCATCATCACCGATCACCGGATACTGGCAACGCCACCCGTAATAATCCAACACCTTACGACGAGTCCGCTCCCAACCCGGATTGAACCGTTCCTTACGATGCGACTTATTCCAATCGTTGGTCATCACCACTCCTCAGTGCTTCAGGAGGGAGTCGAACCCTCACGCCACAAAGACAACGCATTTTGAGTGCGCCGCGTCTACCATTCCGCCACCAAAGCAAAAGAACAGGCAACCCCCACGCCACACTCACCACAAAACATGGGGATTGCCCGTCATCTAACCCAAACCGCCATAAGGAAATCCAATGGCAAAAATGGCTTTTTACCGCCAGCCACGGCGCGCGGATGCTGAGGGAGTCGAACCCCCGAACCGTTCCCGGTCGCCACCTTAGCGAGGTGGTGCAATAAGCCACTCTGCCAAGCATCCAAAAGCAAGAGCCGCCGCAACGACTCAGGAGACTGTTCCCGCAAACTAGGCGGGTCAGCTAAAACTAGAGCCGCCACAAGACGACTCCGAAGACCTTTCCCACAACATGTGGGTAGGCTGAGCACAGCATGTTGGACTCGAACCAACATCAACGGTTTTGGAGACCGCCATGCTACCAGTTGCACCAATGCCATATGCGAGGATGGTCACACCCATGAAGCATGACCATCCCCGCCAAGTCGCCGTTACGGAAGCGTCCGCCGCTTTCATCTCCAGACAAGCCAACACCAGCGGTAGGCGCTTGCCTTCGGGGGTAGTACTACTTCCCCAACGCGGAATGTGAAGGATTCGAACCTCCGGCACCTCACAGTGCGACTGCTTTCGAGACAGTTGCATTAAACCACTCTGCCAACATTCCAAACCGGCTGTAGTTAACGTCCAAGTCGGCTACGCAGAAAGACGTTCGGCATGGTGGATTGGATTTTACCGCCAACGGCAAGGTCGTGGGCTGTTAAGTACCCCGTTTCACCGTTCTTCCCCTTCGGTCATCAGCCGCCTGATTAAGGCAGGGAAACTCTTATCCTCCACAAGACCATGTAGGATTATTCGAGCAATGCCATCGGTTTCACGGACAGCTACCTCCGTGAAACCTAGAGCAAACCTCGGGAATCGAACCCGACAACCAAAAGGCCGTGCCAACAGGATTGCAAGTCAGCCCCAAAAAACAAATGGCGCAGCCATACAGGCGGCACCAGGTGGGACCGGCACAAGAAACGAGGATGAACAAAATCTCACGGACAATCCAAAAACACACACTATATTCCGGGATTCATCCACCCTCAAAGGGTCCCCAGCCGGATTCGAACCGGCATCTCACCACGCATGGTCAAGAGAGTCAGAAAACCACGCGCGACTAACACTCCCACAAGAGCGATAGGAACCATGTGCGAGATCAAACGGCGGTACCAACAAGCCTCTCGCATTGGACTTGAAACCGAATCGCACCTTACCTAGGAAGATGCCATCTGCGGACAGTGAGAGATTCGAACTCCCGGACCCGTTAGAGTCGGTCGCTTTCGAGGCGACTACCTTAAACCAGACTCAGCCAACTGTCCCTAGCGGTGCTCCTTATGAACGCAAACGTCCCAACGGTCGGAATCCTTAACCAAGAGACAAGGAGCACCACCGAACCGCTAGCCGGAATGACAAACCATAGGACACCCCGCGTCCTTCAAAATTCATTCCGACATGCGTAAGCATACTCACATTCAAGGTTGCAGCAAGGTTGCAGTAGAATCGGCGGAAAACACGGCGTGTCGCATGGTATCATGAAGAAGATTTCATCGGTGACGCAACATCGTCGTTGTGATGTCACGTTTCATGCGCGGACTTTTCTAGACAGCTCGCACTTTTTTTACCATTGACCCGACGGCCCCGGCAGGCGTACCCGGGGGACCCTCCCCCAGCCCCAGTTAGAACGTTCGTTCGATGGTACAAATGTTCGTTCGTACAGTTGTACGTATGCGCGTCATTGCGTCGTATACTTTATTTTCTATATCTATCTCGCTCAATATTTTTTGTCCGTATTTTGGTCTATTGCTTGACTTTATTTTTTCCCGTGATACTCAGACTCTTTTTTTGTTTTGTTTACCCCCTACCAACGTTGCAACACGCCGACAGAATGGCGCTGTTTCAACGTTTCGCCGTGGTCTGTGTTAGTACAACTTGCGTACCAATATTGGGACGTGTATAGTGATAGCCATCAACCGGTTAGACAGTCAGCCTAGCGAGTTCGGTGTGACACTCTAGACCGCACCACTTGCAACCGGTTGAGAGCAGCCGGCAAATGAAGCCGTGGCGGTTAGGTGCCTAGGCACCGCATAGCCTAGCCTGAGACGGTTAGGGGGCGTATCGAGTGTATGCGCCGGAAAACTGCCATGAGTGGAACGGTGGCCACTGTGCTGAGGTGCAGTGTCCTGTCTGCGAGCGTTGCGAGTGTTTGAAAACTGAAGAGTGTTACCGAAGTCGGTAGTTTGAGCTTCACCCCCTTTTGGGGGTTAGGTGGCGGCGTTTTTCGGGGTGTGTGCATAATGCCCACTATGTGGACGTGGCTGACAGTGTCAGTTTTGCCTAGGCAATGCGCGTGAACTTGATTAGCAATGTAGAGCGCGAGAACTCGTAAGGGGGTACCGCCGGCGTTTGGCGTAGTGTGAGAGACTACCGCCAATGAGGATAGGCTAATAATAGGTGGCAATGTCAATGTTTCGCCATGCGTGAGCGTGGTTGGCGGCATTGACTGTAAGCCACGGCGTAATAGGTTGCGGAGCGGACACGTTTTGGCGCCTATCAATCGCGTTAGCGGTTGACCACAAACGTTTTACGTTTGGGGGTTATGCGGACAATAAAAGTCTATAGGGGGTGCGTATGCGCCTCTGCGCCACTTTGCGGGTGGCGTTAGCCAAAAACAATCTTTATGGGTGCAATCCGCAAGGGTTGCGCCCATCTTTGCCACTGTTCAGACCATGAGGGGGTGCGATACCCTCTAGTGGCACGTAGTCAATCAATCGACACTAGACCTTAAGGGGGTTATCATGTATCTCGATGAAAAAATGGGCGCGGCCATCGTTCGTGATTGTCTTTCCACGGCGCGTGGAATGCTACCGAGTTATGCGTCACCGCTTGACGTTCCATCAATGCCGGCTATCTCAATTCAATCCGATTCCGCTACTGGTGTGTCTGCGCCGGTGCGGCATATGATCGTCGCGGCGTTGAGGGTTGCGGCATTGAGGTCGCGGAGCGTTGATTATCGGTCGGGCTTTATGCCTGACGTGCATATCACTCGCGTTCACGCGAGCGCGCGCCATGCTGTCGTGTATTGCGAGACGAACACTGGATATTGGTATAAGGTCGAGTGTAAGCCGGTGAAAGATACGGTGTCGGATAATCTGACGCCCTGGCTTATGGCGCAGGGTGAAACGTTCGAGTATGTTGACAACTCTTGGGGGTTTATCAGGCGTGATTATGTCAATCTCGTATGACATGCCCAGCTTTACAAATGTAACCAACAAACAAGCGGAGGTTAGAAAATGACTGTCAAAATCGTAAAACTTCGGGACCTGACCTATCTGCCATGCGCGACATACAGCAATACCGTTGACGACGGATATTTCCGGTATGCGACGGTTGACGGCAAACGTGTGGGCGACGTGGTGAAACTTAAGCCTGATTGGGGCGGGGGCTACGTTTTCGAAGAAGAGTGGCATGACGGAAAACGTGGCGTGCAAATCGGGGCGCACACATTGGCTGACCTTAAAAGGAAAATTGCCGACCACTATCAAAATTAATGTAACCAACTAATAAAAAGGGAGTATTGAAATGACCACTGATGAAATGTTTGACGTGTTGCTGGAAACCCTGGGGGCCGAGGATTTTCTAAATGAATTGGTC
>ERZ1034880.123-NODE-123-length-27174-cov-5.795457_pt1 | contig 27174 bp, 23 predicted proteins | sample MGYA00520630_ERZ1034880 | MGnify/ENA primary metagenome ERZ1034880 (study PRJEB33766, sample SAMN09781725) | gut metagenome | biome: gut microbiome | host: Homo sapiens | place: Madagascar | study: EMG produced TPA metagenomics assembly of the PRJNA485056 data set...
GAAAGGTTGACGGCAGAGATTCGGAGAATTTACAGAAAAAACGTTACGTAGCCGTCTCCAAACTTGGTTGACTTGTTTTATTTCGGCTGTATATTACTTAAGAATATGGTTCAAGAGAAACCATTGAGGATAAAAAATATGGGTAAAGAACAGGAACGCAACGAATTGCACCGGACCATCTGGCAGATTGCCAATGATCTGCGTGGCAGCGTGGACGGATGGGATTTCAAGGCATATGTTCTTGGAATGCTTTTTTATCGTTTTATTTCGGAAAATCTTACAGCGTACATCAACAATGAAGAATGGCGAACCGGCAACAAAACCTTTGATTACGCCAAACTTTTAGATGATGAAGCCGAATACGGACGGGAAGAGACAGTCAAGGACAAAGGCTTTTATATTCTGCCCTCCGAACTTTTTGCCAATGTCCGGTCTCGTGCAAGAAACGATGAGAACCTGAATGAAACACTCAGTAAGATTTTCAAAGACATCGAAAATTCGGCAAAGGGCGCAGAGAGCGAAGATGATTTCAAAGGTCTGTTCGATGATTTGGACGTAAACAGCAACAAACTGGGTCCGACTGTCACCAAGCGGAACGAAACGCTGGTCAAAATCCTTGATTCCATTGCCGGGTTCCAGCTGGGCAATTTTACCGACAATTCGATTGATACCTTCGGCGATGCTTACGAGTTCCTAATGACCATGTATGCCAGCAACGCTGGAAAATCCGGAGGCGAGTTCTTTACGCCGCAGGAAGTTTCCGAACTGTTGGCACGGATCACTGTTGTCGGGCGCACCGAGGTCAACAAGGTCTATGATCCGGCTTGCGGTTCCGGCTCGCTGCTGCTCAAATTTGCCAAAGTGCTGGGACGGGACAAGGTTCGGCAGGGATTCTTCGGGCAGGAAATCAATATCACGACCTACAACCTTTGCCGGATCAATATGTTCCTGCATGATGTCAATTATGAAAAATTCGACATCGCTCACGGCGATACGCTGACCGATCCGAAGCACTGGGATGATGAGCCATTTGATGCCATCGTTTCCAATCCGCCGTATTCTATTCGCTGGGACGGTGATGCCAATCCGCTTCTCATCAATGATCCACGTTACTCCCCTGCAGGGGTACTTGCACCCAAGTCCAAAGCTGACCTTGCGTTCACCATGCACATGCTGCACTGGCTTTCCACGTCGGGAACGGCGGCAATCGTTGAATTTCCCGGTGTCCTCTATCGTGGAGGTGCAGAACAGAAAATCCGGAAATATCTTGTGGATAATAACTACGTGGATGCGGTGATCCAGCTGCCGGACAATCTGTTCTTCGGGACAACGATTGCCACCTGTATCATCGTGCTGAAAAAGAGCAAGAAGGACAACTGCATCCTGTTCATTGATGCCACACCGGAATTCGTCCACGAGGGAAATAAAAACAAACTCAGTCCGGACAACATCAGCCGGATTCTGAATGCCTATATTGCCCGGAAGGATGAAGAACATTTCACCCGGCTTGTTTCCCGTAATGCCATTGAAGTCAATGATTACAACATCAGCGTCTCGAGTTATGTGGAACAAGCGGACACGCGGGAAGCAATCGACATTCATGCGCTCAATAAAAAAATCGCGGAAATCGTAAAACGGGAAGATGAACTGCGCAAGGCGATTGATGCGATTGTGGCGGATTTGGAGGGAGCGATGGCATGAAAGGACAAGGAACACTGCTCGTAAAAGGCATTGAAATCAGGACAAGGAAGATCAATTCCGAAGACTACATCTGTATTTCCGATATGCTGAAAGCCAAGGATGGTGATTTCTTCATCACGGACTGGCTTCGTAACCGGAACACTCTGGAATACCTTGGCATTTGGGAACAGGTATTCAATCCGGATTTTAATTGTGGCGAATTCGCCATAATTAAAAGTCATGCCGGGTTAAACAGTTTCAAGATCAGCGTCAAGGAATGGGTCGAAAACACCCATGCTATCGGGATTACGGCATCTGCCGGACGTTATGGCGGAACGTATGCCCATCGGGACATTGCCTTGGAATTCGGGATGTGGATCAACCCGGAATTCAAGATTTACCTTATCAAAGAATTCCAGCGTCTTAAGGCGGAAGAACAGAAACAACTGGGGTGGTCGGCGAAGCGTGAACTTGCCAAACTGAACTACCGTATTCACACCGACGCCATCAAGCAGAATCTGATCCCTCCGGAACTGGACAGCCGGAAAGCCTCCTTTATTTATGCGGATGAGGCGGATGTTCTCAACGTGGCGATGTTCGGTATGACGGCGCAGGAGTGGCGCGAGTCCAATCCGGACAAAAAAGGCAATATTCGGGATTATGCCTCCATCAATGAACTGATCTGTCTTGCCAATATGGAAAACTTGAATTCCGTGATGATTGGGGAACAGACTCCGCAAAGTGAGCGACTGAAGAAACTGAACCGGATAGCGATCCATCAGATGCAGATATTGGAAGATATTCCTGCCCGTCAGGTGCTGAAGGAGGGCAATGACCATGAGTAAACTGGATGACCTGATAAAAAAACTTTGTCCCAACGGAGTGGAATATAAGACAATAGGTGAAATCGGCTCTGTAATCAGAGGAAATGGTTTGCAGAAAAAAGATTTTGTTGACCAGGGCATTGGGTGTATTCACTATGGACAGATTTACACTTACTACGGCTTGTTTACAGAAACAACAAAATCCTTCGTTGAACCTGAATTAGCTGCACATCTTTGCAAAGTAAAACCCGGAAACTTAGTAATTGCCTGCACGAGTGAAAATATAGAAGACGTATGCAAAGCTGTTGCATGGCTTGGCCATGATGATATTGTCACTGGAGGTCATGCTTGTGTTTTCCGGCATGAACAAAATGCCAAGTACATTGCATATATTTTCCAAACAGAAGCATTTTTCACTCAAAAGAAAAAATATGCACGCGGAGCAAAAGTGATTGATATAAAGGCGGAAGATATCGAAAAAATTTCTATCCCCGTCCCTCCGTTGCCGGTGCAGGAAGAGATCGTCAGAATCCTCGACAGCTTTACCGAGCTGGAGGCGGAGCTGGAGGCGGAGCTGGAGGCGCGCCGTCGTCAGTATGAATATTATCGTGATAAGTTGTTGAATTTCAATGACTTAGATAAGACTAAAATGGGGGGGGTAAAATTCATGGCACTCGGTGAAATTGCAGATATAGGTACAGGAAGCAGCAACACAAACGAGGAATTGATACAGGGGCTTTATCCGTTCTTTGTTCGCTCTCAAGAAGTACGTTGGAAAAATAGTTATGAATTTGATGAAACGGCAATCATAACGAGTGGCGATGGAGTTGGTGTTGGCAAGGTGTTTCATTTTGTTGAAGGGAAATATGCGTTGCACCAGAGAGCATATCGAATTCATATAACTGATGATGCAGTTTTTCCTAAATATTTTTTCCATTATATGAAGACTAATTTTTTAGCGCATATCACAAAAAATGCCGTTCATTCCTCGGTCACATCAATAAGACGTCCCATGTTGGAAAAATTTATCGTTCCTGTTCCGTCCATGGAGAAACAGAAACGCATTGTTTCCATTCTTGACCGTTTCGACACACTGGTCAATGACCTGACCAGTGGCTTGCCTGCAGAAATCAAAGCAAGACGGCAGCAGTACGAGTATTACCGGGATAAGTTACTGACATTCTCACCTTTACAAGGATAAGGCATTATGGGGAAAACATTATCTGAAATAGCACAAGACCTTCAACGTGCTGAAGATAAAGTGCAATTAATCTACGCCTTTAACGGCGTAGGAAAAACTCGTTTATCAAGAAAATTCAAGGAATTGATTTCTCCTAAAACGAATTCAGAAGAGGATGGCGATTCAACAAACAAAATTCTGTATTATAATGCCTTTACGGAAGACCTTTTCTACTGGGATAATGATTTAGAGAATGATGTTGATCGAAAAATGCTAATTCTCCCCAATTCATTTACGGATTGGATTTTTAATGAGTCAGGCTTGGAAAATAAGGTTGCAGAACATTTTTCACACTACACCAACAGCAAAACGACACCACAATATTCTTCTGACTTTACTGAAGTAACTTTTTATATTCCGGGGAAAAGTGGCTCTGTAAATGAACAAATTAAAATCTCAAAAGGGGAAGAAAGTAATTTTATTTGGTGCATTTTTTACTCAATGTTAGAAGCGGTTATTGAAGAGTTGAACGAGCCGAAAGACAACCGCAGCACAGATCGTTTTGATGATCTTCAATACATTTTTATTGACGACCCGGTAAGTTCATTGGACGAGAATCATCTTGTCCAATTGGCGGTTGATTTGGCACAAATAATAAAAAACAGCAAACAGGAATCCGGACTGAAGTTTATTATTGCAACCCATAGTCCGCTTTTCTTTAATGTTCTCTTCAATGAGTTCAAAAGGTATCCAAAATATATTTTGATGAAGCTTGAAGACAACACGTATGAGTTGCAAATGCAGGAAAACGACTCACCATTCGCATATCATCTGTATATTTTAAGAGAACTGAAAAATGCAATCAACACGAATTCCATAAAAAAATACCACTTTAATTTGCTTCGGAACCTATTAGAAAAGACTGCAACTTTTTAGGGTATCCACGTTGGGGAGAATTATTGAAAGAAATGGATGATAAATATGCTACGCGATTAATAAATCTTTCAAGTCATTCTTCTTTGTCTACAGATGAATCATCCATTCTCACTGACGAAGATAAGGAAATCATTAAAAATATTGTCGATTTTTTTGAGAAAACTTACCATTTTAAGACAAAACCGAACTCAAATGTTGCGTCCATTCCGACAGAAGTTTCCAACTAAGGATTTTGAAAATGTCAAACTTCAATATCATCGCTGAAAATCCGGAAAGCACCGTTGTTTCCGCCTACGTTGCGCCGGAAGCCAAACGGGCGGAATCCTATCAGTCGGAGGCGGCTCTGGAAACGGCTTTTATTGATTTGCTGAAAATGCAGGCGTATGAGTATTTGCCCATCCACACGGAAGCCGACCTGATTGCTAATCTGCGCAGGAAACTGGAAGAACTGAATGAATTGACCTTTACGGATTCCGAATGGGATAACTTCTTCAAAAAAGTGCTTGCCAATCCGAATCAGGGGATTGCGGAAAAATCCCATATGATTCAGGAGGATCACATTCAGGTCATCACACGGGATGACGGTTCCGTCAAAAACATCCGGCTGATCGACAAGGAACACATTCACAACAACAAGCTGCAGGTCATCAATCAGTATTCCACCGCTGCCGGAGTGCATGACAACCGGTATGACGTTACCATCCTGGTCAACGGTCTTCCCCTTGTGCATATCGAATTGAAGCGCCGAGGCGTGGACATCAAAGAGGCGTTCAATCAGATCAACCGCTATCAGAGGGAATCATTCTGGGCGGGAAGCGGTCTCTTTGAGTACGTTCAGGTCTTTGTGATTTCCAACGGCACGTTCACGAAATATTACAGCAATACCACCCGTGAATCCCACATCAAGGAAACGAAAACCGGTTCTTCCGGTAAAGGCAAGCGCACCAGCAACAGTTTTGAATTCACTTCATGGTGGGCAGATGCACAGAACAAGCCGATCACCGATTTGATGGATTTCGGGCGCACGTTCTTTGCCAAGCATACGCTCCTGAACATTCTGGCGAAATACTGTGTCTTCACCTCGGACCGTCTGCTTCTGGTCATGCGTCCGTATCAGATCGCGGCAACGGAAGCGATTATGACCCGGATTAACGTTTCCACCAATTACAAGCAGTACGGAACGCTGCAAGGTGGCGGCTATATCTGGCACACCACCGGCTCTGGCAAGACTTTGACCTCTTTCAAGACGGCGCAACTTGCCTGCAAACTTCCGTACATTGATAAAGTGCTGTTTGTCGTTGACCGTAAGGATCTGGACTACCAGACGATGAAGGAGTACGACAAATTTGAGAAAGGCGCAGCAAACAGCAATACCAATACGGCGATTCTGACCCGGCAGATGGAAGACCCCAATGCAAAAATCATCATCACCACCATTCAGAAACTGACGGTCTTCATCAAGAAAAACAAAGGCCATGCTGCGTACAATCAGCATTTTGTCATCATTTTCGACGAATGCCACCGCTCCCAGTTCGGCGATATGCACCGGGATATTACGAAAACATTCAAAAAATATCACATTTTCGGCTTTACGGGAACTCCAATCTTTGCGGAAAATGCCAATGCCAATGGCAAAGCTGATTTGAAGACAACGGAACAGGCATTTGGCGACAGGCTTCACATTTACACAATCATCAACGCCATTGCCGATAAGAACGTGCTTCCGTTCCGTACCGAATACATCAGCACCATGCGGAAAAAAGAAGAGATTTCCGAAGATGAGAAGGTCTGGGACATTGACCGGGAAAAAGCTCTGCTTGCACCCAAACGCATCAGCAATGTGGTGAAATACATCTTGGAGCATTTCAACCAGAAGACCAAGCGGAACGACAAATCGTTCCAATTCAGTACGCTCGCCAACATTTCGGAGGTCGCCAAAGCCAAGAATCGGGTCAAAGTGGAGGAAATCAAACAGAAAATCCGCATGACCGGGTTCAACTCGATTTTCGCCGTTGCCTCCATTGATGCCGCCAAAGCCTACTATCTGGAATTCATGCGGCAGATGAAGGATGATCCCTCCAAGCAGCTGAAAGTGGCGCTGATCTACAGTTTCGGGATCAACAAAGATGATGAAGATGCTTCCGGCGTGGGGGAAGAAAATTCGGAGGACACCGGCGGTCTGGATGCCACGAGCCGGGAGTTTCTGGACCATGCCATTGCCGACTATAACAAGATGTTCAAAACGAACTACGACACCTCCAGCGAGAAGTTTCAGAACTACTACAAAGACGTTTCTCTGCGGATGAAATACCGGGAGATCGATCTCCTGATCGTGGTCAATATGTTCCTGACCGGCTTTGACGCGACTACGCTGAACACTCTGTGGGTAGATAAGAACCTCCGGCTTCACGGCCTCTTGCAGGCGTATTCCAGAACGAACCGGATTCTGAACTCCATCAAGACCTTCGGCAATATCGTCTGTTTCCGCAATCTGGAAAAAGCCACGAACCGCAGTATTGCTCTCTTCGGTGATAAAGATGCTGCCGGTCAGGTACTTTTGCGTCCCTTCAAGGATTACTACGATGGCTACACCGATCCTGACGGAAAGAAGGTCAAGGGGTACAAAGAGCTGGTGGAACGGTTGAAAAAGCTGTTCCGCCCCGGACAACGGCTTGAGACAGAAGCCGACATGAAAGAATTTGTCCTGCTGTTCGGAGCGATTCTGAAGCTGAACAACATTCTTTCCTGCTTCGATGCCTTTGATGACCTGATCCTGCTGACGGAACGGGACGATCAGGATTACCGCAGTATGTATATTGATGCATACAACTATTTCCGCAACAAGCATAAAGGAACCAAAGAAGACATCAATGATGATATCGTCTTTGAGCTGGAACTGATCAAGCAAGTGGAGATCAACATTGATTTCATCCTTTCCCTGATCCGGAAATATCATGCCGGCCACATGGAGGACAAGGAAATTGTGGTCAGAATCCAGAAATCCATTGATGCCAGTGTTGAACTGCGGAAAAAGAAGGATTTGATCGAATCCTTCATTGCATCCCTGACTCCGGAAAGCGATGTGGATGATGACTGGAATCTTTTTATTGCCGGTAAACGGAAGGAAGAATTGGACCGGATTATTGAAGAAGAAAGTCTGAATCCGGAGGAAACGCAAAAATTCATGGAGAATGCTTTCCGGGACGGATATGTGCAGACCAACGGTACGGCAATAACAAAAGTTCTTCCCCCTGTTTCCCGCTTTACCAAGACCGGAGACAGAACAAAGAAACGGACGACCGTGCTGGAAAAACTGACGGCATTCTTTGAACGATTCTGGAATATCGCCGAGGTGATGACTGAGAAATCAGAAGATTTTTCGGATGACAATCGGATAGAAACGTCTAATGCTGAAAATGAGAAGACAAAAAAACAACGGGAAAATACAAAATGACTGATATTGCTCCGGCAATTAAGATTGCGTGCTGTTTTATGTGAGACTTTACTTTCTTATTTTTCCGCCCTCTTCTTTCATTGCTAAAACTTGAATTTACTGGAATGCAATGATATATTATATTTATATGGGATGTCTATTTAACAAGTAGTCCTTACAAGGAGCTCTATAAGAGTGAATCTCCTGAATGCTTTCCCTGCGATGCAGAATGGATTGAAGATTGATTTCAGTTTCATGATTTTCTCCTTCCTTTCATTTTATCTTTTCAAGTTTTCATCCGTGAAAAAGTGTTGAGGGGCGGGCAAGTTTCCGGGTTTCATTTCAAGAATTCCTTTCCGAGCAATACGTTTTCTCTTTCTTCGACGACGGTTTCATAATAAGAATCTCTGCTCTGTTCGCAAAAGCGTTCTTTCAGAGCAGCAGAACTCACGAATTCCATTGGCAGGAAACAGGTGCGGACCTGCGGTTCCGGCTTTTCCACCATCTCAATCAGGCGCTCAATCAGACGCGGAACCTTTTCCTTGAACGGCTCGAACATCGCCCCCAGAACATTCGGAGCCTCAAAATAATCGAACGGCAGAGAGTAACTGTTAATCAGCGGCGGAATGTTCCGGACTTCATTGCTGTAACAGTAAATCTGGAATTTTCTCGCAACGATGCTGGAGAAAAAGATCAGACACGCCTTCCGGTCCTGCGCAACGGCAAGGATTTGCGGCGCCGATCCGAACCGGATGAAATCCACTGCAACGCCGCATTCGGTCCCGCACTTCTTCGCAGCTCCGATCGGCATCTGGTCGCCGACAATCACAAAAAGGACATTGCGGATACCCTTTTTCACAAGCATCGCAAACGCATCGCGGAAACATTGGCAGTAATCCCGCAGGAACACATTGCATTCCGGATGCTCCGTTGTCAGAAGGAGGGGATAGTTCCGCACATAATCCGGCAGAGGCTTCTCGGGATCAAAATCCAGCGTGTAAAGAATCCCGTCCGCCTGGCGGTTCATAAGATTCTGCAGACACTTCTGCTCTTTTTCCTTGTTGAACCGCGTCACGGAAATCAGCAGCTGATACCCGCGTTTGTCCGCCTCGTCAAGCAGCATCTCCGAAGAGAAGCCGGAATAGACGCTTGCAATATCGGCAATGACAAGCCCGAGCGTTTTGCTTTTCCCTTTCTTCAGCGAACGGGCGGTGACAGACGGCTGATAGTTCATCTCGCGCACGGCCTCATCAATCTTGCGCTTCGTATCTTCCGACATTCGAGCGAGCGGATGATCGTTCAGATACATCGAAACAAGCGCAGTCGAGACGCCGACCCGCTCCGCTATATCTTTAATTCTTGTTCTCATCCGACCTCCGCCATTTAAATGTGCTGTATCGTTTCAGCACTTTTAATTATAGCACATTTCCCTTGTTTTGTCAACCCCCTGTTTTGAAAAAAAAATCAAAAAAAAACGGAAGACACGGCGCCCTCCAGACGCATCTTCCGTTTCCATTACCGGAAAAATCTCTCAGATAATTTCTATTCCGGAGTGCCCCGCCGGACATGCGAGCTCGCGTCCGCGGAAAATCAGCCGGAACGGCTGAATGCAGTCAACCGAAATCCGGTCGTTCTCCAGAACCAGCGAAATCCGGTTCCCGCCAAGCGGAAGATTTTTCATCCCCATCCTGCCGCTTCCGCCGGGAAGCCACTCAATCCGCTGTTCCGCCGCATCCATCCGGACCAGACCGACGACATTTTCGATCATCAACGCAATCGGTCCCAACGCGGACCAGCCGCAGAAGTCCTGACGGACAAGTTCATTCACCTTGTTCGTCGAAGGTCTGTACGCCGTCGGCGAATAGCACTCCCAGATCGTGTGCGGAGAGAACTCGCGGAAAGTGCGCTCCATCATCTCGACCAGACGTTTCGCAAGTTCCGCCGCGAGTTCGAAACGCCCGTATTCCTCGCACGCCTTGACGGACATGTAGGCGACGGGCAGCCAGATTCCGCCGCGCCAATATGCTCCCTCCGGACGAAAATCGGGATCGTCGTGCGCCACGCTTGCGAACGGGAAATCGCCGCCGAGCTTCCGCGGATCGAGCAGAGAACGGATCTGCGACTCCGCCTGCTCCCTTGTCGCGCAATGCGCCGCAAGCGCCCAGAATGACGCCGGAGTCAGCACGCGGCAGAACCCGCTTCCGTCACGGTAACGGTCCAGAAAACAGCCCGTTTCCGGATCGAAATATTTCGCGAGCAAAGCGGTTTTTTCAGCGTATTCCCGCTCAAAATGTTCCATGGCGGCGCGGTCGCCGGCAATCGCGCCGATCTCGGCGATGCAGCGGGCGGAAAGAGCCTGCTGCGCCGGAGCGTCCACCCAGTGAATGGCGTCGTAACGGCCGCGCCCGCGCGGGGTGTTGTCCATGCCGGAGGGACAGCCCGCCCAGCAGTAGCCGTCGCGCTCGCGACGCCAGACCGGACGTTCCGCCTGATACGGCATGCGGTCGGGGTCAAGATTTTCGAGCCAGTTGTAATGGGAAATCAGGACGGGGAGAATCTTCTTCAGCCGCGCCTCGTCGCCCGTCTGACGGTAAAGCAGGAGTTCGGTCCACGCGAACAGCGGCGGATTGTCAAGGTGGTGGATGTTGATCGGATACCCCGAGCGCCCGTCGCGCAAGGCGTAGAGATTGTCGAGCGTGCTGCAAACGGGATACACATCGGCCGCATAGCGGCAGAACATGCCCATGAGACAGGAATCCCAGATCCAGATGCGGTCCCGTTTGCAACCCTCTCCGATGTACGGAGAGAAGGGAAGGGATTCCGTTTCATAGATATGTTCCCACGCCTGCTTCCACGCGAGATAATAAAAGTCGACGAGAGCGGGGTTGGCGTCATAAATGAGTTCCGGCACGAGTTCCCTGCGGAACGGACGGCTGTTTTCGGTGTAGTGCACTGTTTCCGGCATGATAAGAATCCTTATCTTATGATTCAAGGGCTTCGAGAATCGAGAGCTTGCCCGGCGTCAGCGGCTGAAGACGCGTCAGCGCCTCCGCATAAGGGACACCGAGCTTCTGTCCGTAGAAAATGTTGATCTCCCTTTCTTCCCGGAAGAGCCAGGCGGGGGACTGCGAGCGGTAGAGGCCGATCATCTCCTCTTTCCGCTTCATCTCCTCTTCGTTCAGCGGGACGAAACAGTTCGGAGAATCGGCCATGCTGTTGCGGAGATAATGATAGAAGAGGACTTCGGGCCAGGAACCGGTCATCTGCCCCTCGGAGAGTCCGGAAGCGATGCGCAAAGCCTGAAGAGCGGTGTCCGCGGCCGCGGTATGATCAAGATGGCGGTCGAGCGGCCACTGGGTGATGATCGCGTGCGGAGGTTCCGCGAGATAGAGCTCCGCAAGTTTGCGGCAGCCGGATTCGGAGGCGAACGCGGCGCCGTCGGCTTCATCCAGCCAGACGATGTCCGCGCCGAGCTTCCGGCAGACTTCGCTTTCTTCGGCGCTGCGCATTTTCGCGCACTCCTCCGGCGCGATTTTCCCGACGAGACCGCGCTCTCCATGCGTCAGATCGACGACATGTAGGCGGCAGTTTTTCTTCCGGCTCAGCTTCAGCGCCGTCCCCATGACGGCGCTGAGATCATCGGGATGCGCATTGACAAAATAAATATGTTCCATCGTTTTCATTTACTTCCGGTTTCGGTAGTTCCTTGTTTTCAGCGCACGATTTCATAAACCATGCAGGGATGTTTCAGAGCGAATGTATCCGCCGTGAACAAAAGTTTTCCGGTCGAAGAATTGAACTTTGACGGCACTTCGCCAATTCGCTCGCCGAAGAGGTCGACGCCGTAGACCCGCGGCGTCTCACCCGGAGTCAAGGTCAGTTCAACATCCGCGACTCCACGGCGGACCACATGCTGGGGAGCGCCCCACGTCTCCATCAGAGCCAGCGTCGAATCGGAAAATCTCTGGTTGAAATTCTGAACGTTCGTCAAATGGAAAAGAAGAATCTTTCCGGACTCCTTCAAAATTTTTCCATCCATTGCAGAGGCGGAGACCAGCGCGAACCCTTTATGGATGTTCACGTTCAGAACGCCGGCGCTTCCGTTGACCGCATCGACCGACACAACGGCGGCGGTTTTCGGCGTATCAATCAGGAAAACACCCTTTTCTCCGTCCAGCGTCAGTTCTCCTGTTGAACTCTTTGCGAATTTCCGGTTCAAATCCAGCATTCCGGCATCCGTCTTGAGGTATGAACGGATTTTCTCAACCGTCTCTCCCTCCGGCTCGTCAGTCTCGGCGGAGAACAGACCGTCATTCGCGACTTTCGAACCGATCCGGGAAACAAAGCCCCAGTTTTTCAGAACCGGAGGGTAGACTCCTCCCACTTGCCGCGTGAAGAAACGGCTTTTTGAATCCGTGTAGTTGTCCGGAACGGAAATCGGCAGAAGCTCTTTCGCTTTACGCACATCTCCGCGCAGGAAAAGCAGAATGCCGAGACGGTCGGAAAGGAATTTCATCGGATCGCCGACCGTATCAAAACCTACTGTCTGCCATTCCGGATTCATCAGCTGCGCCGGATGTTCCGCAAAACCGTAGCGGAACAAAGCGTCCCAGTCCTGCATTGCGGCATAAGCTCCGACGAGCGCGCCGCCTTCCGCACGGTACTGATTTGCCGCACAAAAGTTGAATTCGGAAATCATATACGGTTTGCCGATCAGGCGTGAAGCAAAGGCGTCGGGAGGATAGAACGCACTGTCCGATCCGATCAGATTCTTCATCGCGCTTTCAGTCGGAACGCTCTGGATATATTTGGACCCTTCATCTCCGCTGGATGTATGCGCCCAATAGAAGTGGTTGTCCACATAGTCGCACGAATTCCGGATCAGCGTCATGGAAACCGTACTCGACACGTTCTGGTCGGTCAGCGGCGCCCTGACTCCGAGACCGCGCAGAAAACCGCATATCTCCGGGTAGTATTTTTTCTGAGATTCCACAACGGACTTGGCGATCCGGCGTTTTTTTTCATCCGGGCTGAGACCGGCGGGAACTCTGAAATACGGAGAATTGAGGTCTCCCGAAATTCCCATGAAGAAAAATGGCGAATTCTCATTGACCGGACAGATTCCGATCATCGCCGGCTCATCCTTCCATGCAATTCCGGTATGCGGATTCACCGAATTCAACAGATTCGCGGAAAACTTCTCCCAGTTGCGGCGGCATTCTTCTTCATAAAGAATCGACTGTCCGCGTTTTTTGAGCAGCCCCATGCGCGTTGTATGCAAATCCAGCAGAAGGTAGATGCCGCGATCCTTCAGACATTTCACGAGATAATTCAGCGCATCCAGTTTCTCTGGATCCAAATCCGTGAAGCCGCTTTCCGGATTGCGGGCAAGCATACGGTCATAGTGATGAATCCGCACGGCGTTGTAACCGTAACGGGCGAGCATGGAGGCAAGACGCTCCGCTCCCGCCCTGTCTGAAAAATTGATATGTCCGTAAATGTTTGTTCCGTAGAAACGGACAGGAACGCCGGGGCGGTTTTCGAACTCGAAATGCGAACCGCGGACAACAACGCGTCCGTATTTTCCCGCAGGCGCATCAATAAATCCGAGCGATGAAAAATCCAGCACAGTTCCCGGTTTCACGCATGGAGGAACCACAACTTTGCGCCAATCCTCATTTTCCACCAGCGTATACGCTTCCTTGTTCCTCGGGGCCCTCGTCGGTTTTCCGCAAACGAACTTCCAGCCATTGGAACCGCTGAGCACCTTGACGGCAAGGACATTCACGCCCTTTTTCACCGGAACGGCGACGACATGGTCGTCGGGAACGAACCGCTTGCTCCGGTTCCCCGTCGCTTGAGTATCATAAACGCGCTCGCCGTTCACATACAGAGTGAACCACCAGTCGGCGGCAAGCCCGATGTGCATCTCGCCGTCGGCGGGACTTTCAAACCGATTGAAAAAGTAAGCGCATTCCCCCGGCGTAAAATCCTTCCTGTTTTTCCCAAGATCGATCACATTGTTTTCCAGGCGCATGTTTTTCGGTGCAGCCCCGGAAAGCTCCGCCGGAACTTTGGAGTACAGATCATGCTCCGCGCTGCCGATGAACGCCTCCAGCTTCGCTTTCGGCTGAAACACTTTCCATTCCGGATTCAGATTGAGCGGCAGAACTTTCGGAAGACGCTTCAGCGTAACTTTATCGAAATAGAGTTTTGTCCCCGCCGGACATTCTCCCGCCATGACCCGCGGAAGGTTCAACGGCGCAGACGCATCCTCAACCGGAATGAACGGAATCTTCACCTGCTGCCAGCGTTCCGTAAAATTAACCGTGCGACGGCCGTGATTGAACTCCTTCCACGACGGGTTGCCTCCCATTGCGACAGCAACTTCCGCCTTGCACGGCGCGGAAGCTTTGCAAAGAAACGAAACTTCGTATTCCTCACCGCCCTTCAGCGCCTCGCCCTGATACTCGAACTTCAGAACAAGTCCCAGCGCGTTCCCTTCCGGGGGCACCTGCTGAATCGACACTCCAATGCACGGCTTTCCGTCCTTCGAAAGAACTTTGCGGCTCATCTTCAGAACGCTGCGGTATTGCGGCCCGACACTGACAAAGACATCCTTCGCCGGAACCGTTTCCCATTTTTTTACTACCGTGCCGCTCTCCGCGAACATCAGAACCGGAACTGACACGGCACACAAGAATATTTTTTTCACGATCTTCATTTTCCCAGTCTCACAAATCATTTTCAATCTCTTTCAACACGACGTCGCCGAAATAGAGTTTCACGCCCGCGGGGCATTCTCCGCACATGACACGCGGAAGATTCAGCGGCGGAACAGCTTTTTCCGGCGCGGCAAACCGGATCACCGCAGTCTGCCATTCCGTCTTAAAATTGAGAATCTTGCGTCCATTCTGAAACTCATTCCACGACGGATTTCCGCCCATTGCGGCAACTGCGACCGCACGGCATGGCGCACTCGCCTTGTACAGAAACGCCAGCTCATACTCCTCTCCCGCCTTCAGCGACTTATCGGTACAGAGAAATTTCAGAACAAGATCAAGCTCTCTTTTTCCCTCATTCATCGTAATATTCAGCATCATGGCGGATTTTCCGTCCGGAGTCTTCACCTCCGGAGCCATCTCCAGACTGCCGCGTCCGTTCGCAGACTGCGAAACGATGATTTCCTTCGAGGGAACGCCATTCCACCTTTTGAACACCTCATCCGCCTGAACGGCAGACGCCGAAAACATGAGAAAAGCGGCAAACAAAACAGACATTTTCATAGCGAAATCCTCCAGTTGTCAATGTTATTTCATATATGCAAAGTAGAAACGGCAGCCGGGACAGCTGCTGTCCGGCGATCCATGACTGCACCCCATGATGCTTTTCGACGTGCTGCCTACATGTCCGTCATTGAAGGCAACCGTGGAACGCCCTGAATGCGCAAAACGTCCGCAATTCCCACCTGTCGTCGCTATGCCGGGATTATAAGCCTCCCCAGCCTTGAGCTGCATAACCCCCTCCCCCACAGCACACTCGAAGAAGGCTGGCGCGCTTTGGACGGCTTCAGATATCCGATATCGCCGCTCCAAAGGAGTTGTCCGTCCAAAAATGGAAGCGCATGCAACGAGCGGAATTCGTAATGTTTTTCCGGACACACGCAATAAAATTGCGCCGTCCATCCGGGAAACGCCGAAGCCTGCGCAAAAGTCTCTGAACAGAAATATTTTGCAGAGACTCCGTCTATTGCAGCAGAACACTGATTTTTCGTTTTTCCGGTTGCCTTCCTGACAATAGAAGCAAATCCGTCCGTATTCCAATAACACGGATTCCAGTTTTCCCTTACAAACAGCATTTCTTCGTTTTCATCCAGATAAAACGTCGTTGCGAGACTGAGCTGTTTCATCTTGCTGTAGCAGTCCGTCTCCCGCGCTTTCTTTCTCGCCTTGTTCAGAGCAGGCAGAAGCATTCCTGCTAAAATAGCAATAATTGCTATTACGACCAGGAGCTCTATAAGCGTGAAACGCTTCTTCGCACCGTTCCGTCTTCCGTTCTTCTTTGTTCTGGTAATCATACTGCGTCCTTTCTGTGTTATTCTGTATTATTATCCTGTAAAACCTTTTACCGGTCCAGATCTTCCTGACTGACATTGTCCGCGCGCTCCTGCACAATAACGCTGTAATAGGGATCCGCTTTCTGACGCTCATAATACGCACGGACTCCTGCGCGATCCATAAACTGCGCGGGAACCGTCTCCTGGCGCAGATCTTCCGGATTTTCGATCATCTCGATCATCCGCCGCATCTCCCCCGCGACATGTTCCCGGAAGGGACTCACCAGAGCGCCGATCACCCGCGGATGCTCGAAGTAATCGTACGGGAGTGTATAGCTGTTCACGACAAGCGGAATCTCACGCACCCCGTTCTCCTTGCAGCAGAGCAGAAACCGGCGCGCGTGAACGCTCGAAAAGAACACAAGGCACTCCGCGTTCACCCGGCGGGCCTCCTCCAGAATTCCCGCAAGATTTTTATCCGGGAATTTGCAGCCCGCAAACACGACATCCTCCGGAACGATCCCTTCGCGGTCGGCGGCGGCAAGCGGGTTTTCATCTACGGCCAGCACGCGCCGGATTCCCCGTGCGCCAAGCTCGGCAAACAGCTTCCGCATCCCCTCCCGGTAGCTCACCGTGAACGAATTGCACACCGGATTCCGGTAATGCGTCAGCAGTATCGGATAGTTGCGCAGATACTCCGGAAACGGCGTCGAAGCCCCAAGATAAAGCGTGCACAGAATGCCGTCCGCCTGACGCGAAAAGAGATTCTGAAGACACTTCAGTTCCTGTTCCCGGCTGTAGCGCGTGAGGGAGATCAGGAGCTGATAGTCATACTTCTCCGCCTCCTCCAGAAGCATCTGTGAATAGAAGCTTGAGTAGACTCCCGCGATTTCGCCGATGACAAGCCCGAGCGTTTTGCTTTTCCCTTTCTTCAGCGAACGCGCGGTGGCCGAGGGCTGATAGTTCAGTTCGCGCACGGCTTCGTCAATCCGCTGTTTCGTCTTCTCCGCCATCCGCGCGGAAAGCGGGTGATGATTCAGATAAAGCGAGACCATCGTCGTGGAAACTCCCGCCCGTTCCGCCACATCTTTGATCCTGACCCGCATTTCCGATCTCTCCTGTTAAAATGTTACATCGTTGTAACAGTATTAATTATAGCACATCCCCCCGATTTTGTCAACCCCCTGTTTAAAAGATTTTTTAAAAAAAGAGCAAATTCCGCGCTTTTCTTAAGACGATTGAATCGTTTACTCTTGACTTTTTTAAATTCCGTGGTATTTTAAACGCGTGCAAATCCGGAATCTTCCCCTGGTTCGGGATAGGATTGCATGGGATGTATTACGATTCTTTGGCAAATAAAAGGAGGTCGCACATGGCTTCAAATGCGGAATTCAATCTGAAACGATTGGAGAAGACAACTCTTCCCATGGATTTCGTCCGTGCACACTCCGGTGAGTGGGATCACCAGGCGTGGCTTGAGTTCTGTGCTTCCCTTGAAGACAAAGGATACACGCCGATCGACCTCGATCAGGTCGGGCTCCTTCTGGAACAGAAAAAAATGGAATACTGGGCCGAAAGGAACTCGAAATAACCGTGGCGGATCGGGATACCAATGTCCGGGACGCGGCAGAAGCTCCCGCAAATGCACCATCATGCGGGAGTTTGTCAATCGTCGCAACCCCCATCGGCAATCTGGAGGATATCACCCTCCGCGCCCTGCGCGTTCTGAAAGAAGCCGACACCATTCTCTGCGAAGACACCCGGCGCACCCGGATCCTCTGCTCGAAATTTGAAATCTCCTCGCGCCTCGAAAGCTACCACATCTTCAACGAACACGGACGCACCCCCGAACTCATTCGCCGCGTCCGCTCCGGCGAAAAAATCGCCCTTGTGTCCGACGCCGGAATGCCCTGCATCGCCGATCCCGGTTTTCTGCTCGTCCGCGAAGCCGTCGAAGCCGGAATTGAGCCGGAAATCGTACCCGGCGTCTCCGCTGTCATCTTCTCCATCGCGGCAAGCGCCCTGCCGTCCGACCGCTTTGCGTTCCACGGCTTCCTCCCCGTCAAATCCGGAAGACGCGCCGCACGGCTTGAGGAGATCGCAGCAACAAAGCTGACCGCGGTTGTTTTCGAATCGCCATACCGTCTTTCCAAACTCCTCAATGAAATTCCGCGATACTTCGGTCCGGAAGTCCCGGTGGTCATCGTCCGCGAAGCCACGAAAGTTCATCAGGAAATCCTGCGCGGCACAGCCGCCGAACTCGCGGAAAAACACGGAAAACGCACATGGAAGGGCGAATGCGTCGTCATCATCGGCGCCGCATCCGGCGATGCGGAGAAAGACGGGCGCGCAGAAAACGGGGAACACGATGAATAAGGCTTTCTTCCTTGACCGCGACGGCGTCATCGTCGAAGAGGAACACTATCTTTCCGATCCCGCGAAAGTCCGGCTCTGCCCGGGATGCATCGAAGCGTTCCGCAAAATAACCGATGCCGGATATCGGATCATCGTCACCTCGAACCAGTCCGGAATCGCGCGCGGATACTTCACCTTTACCGACGTCGCCGCCGTTGAACGCCGGATCTGCGATTTGCTGGCCGCCGGAGGCGCACCGCTTCCGCTCGCATGGTATTATTGCCCCCATCACACCAAAGGCACAGTCATGGAATATGTGCGCGACTGCAACTGCCGCAAGCCGCATCCGGGAATGCTGCTGCAGGCGGCGGAAGACCATGACATTTCCCTGGCGGACTCGGTGATGATCGGCGACAAGCTTTCCGATCTGCGCGCCGCGTTTGCCGCAGGCTGTCCCGCCGCCGCGCTCGTCCGCACCGGTCACGGCTCGGAGCAGACTCTTGAAAAACTCGACCGCGATTATGCGGTTGCCGACCATATTCTTGATGCAGTGAATCAACTGCTCGCGCTTCGGAAAGGAGTTCCGCAATGACATTTGAAGACCTCAAAAACAGACTGGAGGACGGAACCGTTCTCGTTTTCGGCAAGATTCTGAACGCAACGCACAACGTCCGTGGATGCGGCGCGATGGAACTTGACCACCGCAAGGGATTCCGGATCGTCGAACAGAGCCTGAAACAGATCCGCAAAGCCGTCACGGCGGACGGCATTCTGATTCTCCAGATCCGCGAGGACCGTCTGACTCCCGTCTGCTCCTTCGGCGAGGAAGTTGTCACCGACCTTCCGGAAGAGCTTGAGGAAGAGACTCTCCAGAAGCTCCCGCGCTTTGATTTTTCCGCGAAAGTCCACGCCCAGAAAGTTCTGAGGAAACTGGGCTACACCGTCTGACCCGTCACCCCTGGAATTTCCGGCGGTACTGCAGAGGCGTTTCGCCGTTTACGCGGCGGAAAGCGGAACAGAACCATGCACTGCTGCTGTATTTATTCTAGTGTAATTTTTCTTTTTGCGGTTGAAAATGTGGTGACTTGTGCTATAGTAACCTAATACTTACCAAAACACAATAAGGAGCGCTAAAACTATGTTCTTACGTGGTGACTATTGGCATTACGATTTTATCGTAAACGGGATCCGCTACCGCGGATCAACGGGATTCAAAAAAGGCGAAAAAAGCAAAGCGACAGAAGTCGTACAAAAACTCAAAATCCAGTTGAGGGAAAAACAATCCCTCTCAATGATCTGGGAACAAACCAAGAAAAAAATGTCCTCAGGCAACGAACTCCCCCTCACGGCTGATGACATCCGCAATGCGGTAAACAAAAAACACATGCCTACTGCAGGTGATGCGAGGCAAAAAGTCAATTTCACCATCCTTAAAACTTTTTGCACCTGGATGCACAAAAATTATCCAGCAGTCAAAACCGCCGGAGCGGTCACTCATGCTCATGCGCAGGAATGGATTGTACAGGTTTTCTCCGCCCCCGGCGCACCAGCGACAAAAAATGCGTACCTAGTCACTCTTAAAATGTTCTTTTCCCGCCTCGGCGAAGAGTACGGCATCGTCGAAAATCCTTTCGCAAAAATTAACAAGTTGCCCAACTCTGGGGCATCACGTGAAGCATTCTCTCCGGAAGAGCTCGCTCTCATCGGGAAAAATGCCACCGGCTGGATATACTCGCTTTGTCTCACAGCCATCTCCACCGGCCTCCGCGAAGGTGATATCTGTCTGATGCGCAAAGATTCCGTCAACCTTTCCACTGGCTGGATCACTCTTACAACCAGGAAGACAAAAACACGCGTCGAAATTCCCATCCTCCCCGGACTGCGAAAGCACCTCGAAAATGCTGTAAAAGCGAACCCCGACTCTGAATACGTCTACCCTGATTTGGCAAAAATATATACAACCAGCAAAGCATCCATCGGGCACGGTATAAAGGACTTCTTTGAAAAAATCGGTATTTCCGATGCAAAAAAACAGATTGACGGATACAAAAAAAATGTCTCCGTTAAGGATGTCCATTCTTTTCGCCACACTTTTGTCTACCTTGCCGCCGTCAGCGGCGTCCCGTTCCCTATCGTGCAGGGGATCGTCGGACATGCCAGCCAGGAGATGACAAAGCACTACATGGATCACGCCGGGAGAGAAGCCAAAGCGCGCTATCTCCAGCAGCTCCCGGATTACCTCACCGGAGGGAAAACACGCGACCCGAAAAAACTCTCTCCGGATCGCGTCATCACTCTCATCCAAAATCTCACGCCCGACAACATCGAGCGCAACAAAACACGTCTTATTGCACTCCTCCGGAAACTTTGATCAGTCCTTCGAGCGCCGACTTCGCCTCCGATTCGCTCCCCGCGGTGAAGTCGAACTCGACGATCTTCTCTTTCGCACCAAACAACGATTCCGTTTCCGTTGCCTTGAAATATCCCGTTGTCGGGACCTTCTGATCCGCCGGAATGCCCACGCGACGGCTCTTGTAGGTCACACGTCCTATAATCATTTCACCCGTCGGGGTTCCGGTTTCGGAATTCGCTGTTTCAACTTTACCAAGCATGACATACCCGTCCAGATTCAAATTCTTCCCCGACGCGCTCTGCGTCATCTTGTTCGCAGTCGATGCGCACCCTGCCAGCACGATCACGGCCGCCAATCCAAACAGCTCTATAAAAATCTTTTTCATATTTCTTCTCCTGCTTATGATCCAACTCTTACATTGCCTGTGTATTCAGCCGCGTCTCAAGACGCGCAATCGCGTCGCTGTTTTTCGCGATGCAGTTTTTCAGCTCCTTGATGTCTGCGCAATGTCCGTCCATTGCCCTGTTGCAATCGTCTTTCAAAACAAACGTTTTCAAGTCTTTTCGCAAACCTGAAATGCTCGTTGCCATCCAGCCCATCAACATGGTCATAATGGAAAGCACTCCAGTTCCGACAGCAATTGCCCATGTTTCGCTCATTGAACCTGTCCTCCCTGATGCCAGCTCGATCCGCCAAAAAGTTTCACTCCCCAATACGCCCTGCGTGCGCAGCGCGTTTCTATCCCGTCCATCTCCAGCAGTTCCCGGAACATGCGATCCGCTTCCGGCTTTGTCCAACCCTCAGGATGCGTCCGGTACACCCAGTCATGCGCAAACGCCGCACGAAGAGCACGCGTATCTCCGGGCGGGAAAACCCAGCGCCAGAAGAAGCGAGGGACGCTCGCCCCATCCGATTCAAATCCCGCCGGAACGGAAATATGCTTGCCGCGCCATTCGAAATTCAACGCCTCGCGGAGAGTGTAAACATTTCCGCGCTCATCACTCTTGTGCACATCAATCAGCATCGTCGCTCCTCCCATGAGTTTGCTCGTATTTGTAACTGTCTTCTGCCGCCATCAAATGGTCGCAAAACGTCTGTGCCGGTTCGGTTTCACGCCAGGCATCCCGTTCCAGCGTAAAACGGCGCACCCCCGGGATGCAGCAGAACACATACAGCAGCTTATTGCGCTTGTATTGCCAGACATGTCTCAATTCGTGAATCATCGTAGGAGCCAGCAGCTCTACCCATGCGCTTCCATGCGCGATTTTGTCCACATCCTCCGGTTGCAGATAGATTTTCCCGGTCAGGCAGGAAAAAGCCCCCAAGATCCCGTCATTCGGTTCCATAGCATAGCACCACTCTACCGGAATCGAACGGAACTCAAAATCATTCAGCCATCGTCCCTCGCGCGTCTGCGAATAGCAGGCGACATAGTGCATCAGGCGTTCCCGCTGCGCGTCCGTCAGCGGAACCGACTGCACCAAAGAAAATGTTGTAAACATCTCACTCTCCTTCTTTCTCTTCTGCCGGCAAATACTTGATCAGATTCGCCATCATCTCATACGTGTCCTTGTGTGGCGTTTCCGATCCGTAAAATTCCAGATTTGTCGTCACTGCATCGTAAATCGTCTTCATCGCCAATGCCAGCGCGGCTTTGTCCTTGTCTTCCATCTCCGCGCCCTGAATCGCCGCCATCACAACATCCTGCGTGCTGTCGTATGCAAGCCCCAGAGTATCCAGCATCCCTTTGTACTGCCTGACACGCGTTGCAAGCGCGCCATCCCCTGCCGCATCGAGAGAATAAAGATTCGCATAAAACCGCGCTTCCCACTCCTCTTTCGTGTACTCCCGTACAGTCAACCCCAACTTCGCCAGCTCCGCTGCACTTTTGAGTTCGCCGTTTCCCTCATAGAGAGCACATCTCATCCTCGTCGGGATCGGAAGTTCCCGGATGACATACCGAGCTTCCTCCGGCAGCTCCGTCCCATCCTCTTCAACCAGGATCCTTTTGTAAACTTCGCTCATAGCTTCTCCTTACTCATGATATTTTGTTGCGATAAAAGTCTTCCCCAGGAAACGCTCAATTTCTACAACTGTCACTCCGTGCCCCTCAATCGTGCCAATCCACGACGCCGGATAATTTAGAGTAACCTCGTTTGCATTGTAGATAATCTCCAGCTTGTCTCCATCCATAAGGTTGTTCGGGACCAGAGTTGCCGTTCCCGTTCCCTTAAGGACAAGGCGGCTCATGTGGTTTACGTCCGGTGTAACTGCGCGATCGCCCGTAAGCGTCCGCTCCACCGCAAACGGCAAAGACTGACCTCGATACGTATGGCGGTAACACGGCAAAAATTCCGTTTCACCGTCTCCCAACGGATCCAGTTCACGGACGCGTATTTCATGTCCGGGCAGGAACACTCCCCCTCTGTTCTTCGCGGCTGCTCCCGCTTTGGTCCCGATTGCAATTCCTTGTTCCGCATCGCAGCCCGCATTGAAGCCGATCGTGACCGACCGGTTCCCGCTTACATCGCGGTTTCCCGTCCCGATCACAACTGCATTAATTCCGCTGATCCCCTTATTGCTTCCACCAATCGCTATTGCGCCTTGTCCCGATTCAACAATTTCATTCCCGGAACCGATTGCACAAGCACCAAATGCAGCAAGTTCATTGCTCTCTCCGATCGCGTGTGTGCTGTCTCCGGTCAATCTGTTGCTCAGACCGTGTGCACTCGATATCGTCCCGGAAACTTTATTCGCATATCCGTCCGCACTGGAATAGTCGCCCAAAACCTTGTTTCCGTCTCCGGAAACGACCTTGCTCCATTCGCCGGACACTGCATTAAACTCTTCCAGCGTCCCGCCCCATGACGTCGGTACCTGCTCACGGATCGCAGCAGAACACCCGGTAAAGCAGTCACGCGCATTCCAGCGTATCGACGTATCATTCCAGAGTTTCTCTGTTGGAACCGTCCCAGTCAGTTTTTCGCAATATGAAAAACAGCCGCTCAACTCCATCGTCTTCCCTTCGAATCCCCGATCCGGAAAAAGCGATGCAATGTCCGCCTCCAAATTCACGCACTTGTAAAACACCCGCCCGCAGTTGCTTTTCTTCAACGCATTCGCCGGCAGTTGAAAATCGCATTCCTTGAGCGCAGAGCATTCCTGAAACATGCTCGATACATCACGCGTCAGCCGGAACTTCGTCTGACAGTTCGTCACAGATACCAGATTCGGACAGTTTGCAAACATCCCGTATGCATTGTGTACATTCGCAAACATCTGCGCTCCCGTCGGAAAAACGACCGTCTGCAGCTTAGGAGACCATCGGCACGAAACTGACAAATTCTGCACGCACTCTGCCAATGGATAGCCTTTGGAGAATATCCTGGATACAATGTTGAATCCCTCAACCTGCTGGAATCCAAAATATTCCTTTCCTCGGATCACAACCCTGTACCGCCCGGGAACAGTATACTTGTGCGAGACCACATAAACCATCTCTCCGACATTCCAATCAGAAGCATCGAAGCTCTCGAACTCCCCGTTCCGGAGCACCGTCCGCACCCCGTCCCCCCAGTCAATCACAACATCAGAATTCTCAGCAAGCACGTCGCAGCGGATTTTCAGCTTCTGCTCCATCCCGGCAGGGACATCAGAAGCCCAGGCAATCCCTGTATCCGGATCAACCGTCCCGCCAGGAATCACCGCATCCGTCGCAAATACTTCAAATTCCGTCGTCGCATTCACGACCGATGACGCAGATTCAAAAACCTTTCCGCCGACAGTCTCTCCGTCGCCAAGATACACAAGCCCGTCCGTCGTACAGTAAAACAGTGCTCCAGCTTTCGGACAATACGACAACCTTTTCTCTTCGCTCATCCCGGGCAGCGTAAACTCCGCATCGTATTTCGCGCCTGCCAGCCGGAACTTTTTCCGGCGCGTCACCGGATCATATATCCAGCACTCTTCCTCTTCTAGACGCATCACGCCGCACGCCTCTTTCGTCTCATCCGACAACAGTATCAGTTCCATCTTTTCACTTCTCCTGTTTTCCTTTCCTCTCTCCCGTACTCCCTCCGTCGCCTCAACCTTCAACTCTGCCTCCCAGGCGTATTCCCCGGCGCGGAAGCACCGTCAGCCACTTGTTCGCTTTTTCCGAACAACTCCCGCAGTTTCCCGCATCCACCTCCGACGCGGAAGCCCCCCTTCGTCTACCCCGTCCGCCCCGTCACAAGTCAGCCTGTCCTCCGGCGCAGAAGCGCCCCCCTAAGCCCTTCAGGGCGCTCTGTCTCTCATGCGGCGTCAGCCGCCTCCACAGCGCCCCCGGCGCTCGACACTTTCGAGCCGCCATCGGCGGCGACACTTGCCGAGGCGCAACGCGCCGACACTTTCGAGCGGTCTTCTGACCGCGACACTTGCCGAGCCCCTCAGGGCGACACTTTCACCGTGCGTCTTGCACGGCGAAATATCTGCTTCAGCAGCTTGATATCCGCCTCAGTCGGATCGTCCGGATGCAGCAGTCCCCTCCGCACGGCATTCATCATCTGCTTGTATGCCATCCGGCCGGCCTTCACCGCATAATCGTGGTACTCCTCTCCCGACAATTCCACGCGTTCCCCGTTCACGGTCACCTTCCGGTTCGGCAGAGACCCCCACCATGTCTCATCAGGATGACGCGCATTCCAGTTTTCAATCAGCCGCTCTCCGGGATTGTCCGTCTCCGCTCCGACACGCTTCACCGGAATCAGGAAACGCCACACCGTATCCGCCGCATTCCCAACCTTCTCTGCTTCCTCCTTCGTGATTTCACGTCCCCACAGATCAACCTTCGGCACTCGACGCGTAATCCCGGCTTTGCTCGTCACCACATGCATCTGATCCCGCAGGAACTCAAGACCTTCTCCCGCACTTTTGTAGTCCCTCTGATAATCGTCAACTGCATAACTCGCCTGACGCATCACATTCGGCACCCACGACGACAGAAAGTTCGTTCCGAAGTCCATCGCGCTCTTCTCCGGATTCTCCATGAACTGGTAAATCTGATTGATCGAATCCAGATAACTCTTCTCCGACAGCATCTTCCCCGTCCCCTGGATCATTTTCTTCAGTGCTCCAGTCGCTTCCCCACCGTTCCGCACATCCCGAAGAGCCTGCGACGCATCCGCAATCAGCGCCAGCCCCGTCGCAAATGGATCCAGTCTCTGATAGCTGTACCACGTATCTCCGATCCGGAGCGAATACGGCGGGATCCGGTTCGCTTTATACTTCTGCTCCGCACTCCCGTACGCAGCAGAGCTCCCCGTAATCCGCGGTTCATCGTCGTCGCCAAGACCGCCAAGCGCGAGAAACGCTCCCCATGCAAGAAGCTGCTCCGCAACACGTCCTACATAATCCCCGTCGAACTTCCGTTTCCCAAGCAGCAGTTTCCCCGTCTCTATCCCAAGAGAAACACTCCCCAGAGGACTTTTCCGGACCGCCTGCTTCAGGACATTCGCAGGCGTCTTGATAAAAGGCAAGGTAAATTTCAGAATTTGCGCTCCTATCCCATCACCTTCGCGCATCGCGACCAATTGACGTACCAGCGCGCCTGGCTCCTCCTGGAATATCACGCGTTCCGCACTCGCTTTCCCTGCCTGATACGCCTTGCTTCCTGGATTCGCAATCTCCGCTTCAATATATTTTCGCAATGCGTCTCCCTTCAGCCCCTGCGCTTTCCCGGCTCGATATGCCTGCGCCGATGCTTCAACAGGAATCAACAGCTCCCGCGCAAACGCATCTGCCATCGTCAGCAAACGTCCCGGCAGACGCACCACGCGTCCAACCTCCCCGGGAATCGCAACAGCCTGATTCTCGCGGAATTTTCCCGCAGGCGTCAGCGTCTCCAGGTTGAACGCCTCAAGCGCTTTTCCCCAAGCCCGTTTCACATCAAACGCCTTCCACATCTCTTTGAACTCCCCGAACGTCGCCCCGTCTTTCCGCCGGAACACCGTATTCAGCGCCGCTTCTGTAAAGCGCTTCACGCCAAGCTCATAAAGCCCGTTCGCAGTGTTGCCCATGACGTTCACCGAATGCGTCGCCGGACCCGACAGAATCGCATTGATCCAGTATTCGTATGCCTTGTCATGCCATTTACTCTTCGATGCCAGCTCCGCACGGAGCACCTCGTCCAGCTTCGCCTTGTCGTTCACAATATCTTCCGGCAAATTGTACACGTCAACTCCGGTTGAATCCATCACTCGGTTCCGCAGCTTCTGCGCTTCCGCATCAGGCATGTTCTCGTGAAGCCGCCGGAACAGCGCTCGCACCCGTTCAATGCTGTCGAGTGTCATCGCAGCAAGCCGCCGCGCAGCTCCCTCA
>ERZ1034880.125-NODE-125-length-26924-cov-5.210242_pt1 | contig 26924 bp, 23 predicted proteins | sample MGYA00520630_ERZ1034880 | MGnify/ENA primary metagenome ERZ1034880 (study PRJEB33766, sample SAMN09781725) | gut metagenome | biome: gut microbiome | host: Homo sapiens | place: Madagascar | study: EMG produced TPA metagenomics assembly of the PRJNA485056 data set...
CAAGGCCAAAACCGAGAATCAGGAATTATAGGTATATTAAATTGAAAAACTCAGATATATTTATCAAGATTATTCATTCTATTTCAACTCGACTACATCTCCTTGCCGTAATGCCGAGAAAAGGCCTATCCCGTTCAGTTTGGCAAGCGCGGACATTTGGATTCCGAACCGTTGGGCCACACTGTACAACGTGTCGCCTTCACGGATCACATAGGAGTCCTGCAGCCCAGAATATTTCTTTTTCTTCTTGGCCAAGAATATCACATCACCCGGATGTACAGACGTTTCATTAGCCAACTCGTTGTACTCCAATATTCTCTTTTGCGGGATATCATATTTACGGGAAATGGTCGCCAGACTCTCTCCGGGGTACAGAATGGTGCATCTGACATTGTTGACATCCACCACAAAACTTCTCAGTGCTTTCGTAACCTCCTGTTCTTCCGAGCTTTCCTCCGAGTCGTCCATAACGCAGTCCGCATCAAAGGACGGTTGGTCAACCATAATGTAGTTTGTGATCGTAACCGTTTTTCCCGGACGAAGTTTGACTCCCCCATTAACAGTGTACAGCTTATAGGTGTCTATGTAGCCGATGAGAGCCCTCGCATAATTCTCCGCCGTGGCATACCCGGCCTCCTGCAAGCCTTTCGCCCAGGCTCTGTAGTCATAGACACTGTTCGAGAACAATGAACTATAACGCTGATTGTCCTTAAGCAGCCTGGAATGATCGGCGAATGATTCCTCGGCGGAACCATAACACCTGAAACGGCTTTTGTCCGCCTCGTCATCCCACGCAAGATAGACTTCCCCACTCCAACTACGCCCGGCCTTGATTCCGAAATGATTATTTGTGTTGCGAGTCAATGAACTCTGACCTGCCCCGGACTCCAATATTCCCTGCGCCAAGGTTATCGTAGCCGGAACGCCGTACTGCCTCTCGTGCTCCAAAGCGATCTGACTATAGCGATTTATGTATTCCTGTATGTCAGCGGAAGACTGGGCCTTCGCATCCGACAAAACAAGGAATGCGATTACTATTATGGATATTCTTTTAAGTCGCACGGTCACTGTCTAACGAAAAGCGCAATCCATTATTGTCTTATATCCTTCCACCGCATATTCAGTGAAGGACACATCGGCCTCGCTTAGCAAGTAGCCGATCACCATCCCTATAAGCACAGCGACCGTCGCCACTATGATGGCGATCACGCCGACTGAAATCGAAACACCAGCAGCCGCAAAGAGCCCTGCCCCGGCCAAGACTATCATTTGAGCCAGAACCGTTGACGCATAGCCGATGACTAAACCGTCAAGCAAATCATAAATATGATGTATTATGCGTTGCTTCCACACTTCGGTGCCCCATTCCTTATAGCTTACCAAATCGACAATGATATCTTTGAATGTCCACACCTTGAAATAAGTACCCACACCTACCTTGATGGTTCCGGAAGGGATTTTCAGTTTTTTAAGTCGCTCAATCTTAATCTCGCCCGCCAATCCCATCTTCTCAAGGATGGAATCAACTCTTTTCTTGAGATTCAACTTTTCCAACTCATTTATAATGGTCTTGCTCAGACTTTCCGCGTTTTTACCTTGCCCACGGTAAATCCGCTGAGCTTCCGAAACTTTCCTTTGGGCATCAAGCTTACGCATCCTTTGTGGGAAACTTGTGGTGGAATCCCTCCTGCTTTTGGCCGTACTTTCATATTTATCAATCACGGCCCTGCTGCCCACACAGGATTGAACCATATTCCTCAATCGCTTCAGCTCAGGATCAAATCTTGTCGCAAAGGTGGAGACTTTTGCCTGAAAAGTCGCCAAGGCCACCGATTCTCCCCGAGCCGCCTGACCGAGCGTTTTGGCATTTTGGATTTCCTCCTCCATAAAATCCCCGATAATATCCACAAAATCAAATAGGGAGTCGGCGGCTTTGACTACTGTGTACCTGTCTGACAGCCCCCTGATGTCATAGTACCGCTTTGACTCCGAACCCGCTGAAATTTCCGAATATACCAAACCCATCGCTAAGCCATATCACAGTTATACAATCGGACCATCACCGGCATCGAAATGCAGGATTTGCTCTCGATTTTCCGTTGAAGTTTTATTTGCAAGCCATCCCCCAATGCCTTGTCGTAATTCTTTTTGTCCTTGAACTCTATGTCCACATACAGGCCTCGTTGAACAGAATGAAGACCCGGCGCTCCCGCCACATTGATCTTAAGACGGATTCTCTTGAATTCCTCTTTTCCGAAGACAGCCACCAACTCTTTTCTCACAAACGCGTCAATGTCCATTTTTGTGAACAAGCGGTCATTGGTCAAAGAGTAATAGCGGATCAGCTCATACCGTTCATCCGCACCGGCCTTGTCCCGCCCTCCCATAGCTGAAACAAGCACAGGCACATCAGGTTCGATCACAGGAATCTTCCGGCACTCAAGTCTATGACCGCCATCCACTTTGAGCAAGTTGCCACGTTCCCCGTCAGTTGTGAGGTACGAGATCTTGGTCACCGAAGCGGAGGCCCCACTATTTATGTTCTTCATCACATAGGTGCCGCTGTCGAACTTATATTTGGAGTTCTGCGCCCCCACACTCTTGCCGATTCTGTTCACCAGCTCCTTCAGCCGCTTTATGTCCTGCCCGTCCTTCAAGCCGTTGAACTCGACAAAGGCATAGTAATCCTCGACAAAATGGTTGTAAAGGTTACGGATATCCCTGTACAGATCCCCGTTGTGGTAGCATCCAGCATCGAAATCACGGATAATAAAATCATCCGAGTTCATCGGAAATCCTTGTCTGTACGCTTTGTTGCTTGTTTCCAAGACCTTGACGAAAAATGTTCCTTCCTGCTTGTCAAGCTTGGCCACAGGAGCCGCCTGTGTGAGCGTGACACCACAAACGTCAATATTAACGACGGGCACGGCATTGAGAGCGACCTGACAATCATCGCTTACTGAATAGCCATCAGGAAATGATATCTCCAGCCAGATGGTGTTATCCTTGAAGCGGTCCAATGTCTCGCTTTCCAACCAATTCTGAAAGACTCGTGGATATGCCCTTTTTCTGAACACATCCCGGTCCTGCCTGCTGTCGTCCAAGCACACCAGAACGCCGTCCGGCAGACTCTGAAGATAGTCCTTCCAGTATTTCATAATGGCAAGGGACTCATTCGAGACCTGTTGCGAGTCAAAAGGCTCCAGCATCTCAAGATCCTCCAACCGATCCATCGTGCGGAAAGACAACTCAGTTCTTTCCCCGCCAACCGCAAAGATGTGCTCCGGATAGACATCCACGACATTCTGAATATACAAGGCGACTCCTTCCATGGACTCGATCTCTGCCTTTGTGCAGATCCCGACCCACATAGAGGCCGGGTTTTCCATCTCAATGTCCACGACACCGTCCTTGCCGCGCATCTTGTTATGTGTCAAGACATAGACATCCTCACAAGGAATCAAGGTATTCCGGAACAAAGGAAGAAAATTAACCGGAGTCTTTGAACCGGTGACCTTGCAGGAGAATGATACTCCGGACGACAATGAGACTGTCTCCGAATCCTTGCCCTTTCTGAATACAGGAGACACGACAGACACGGCAGGCATCGCCGAGACTTCCTTTTTAGGTATGAAATCCTCGCAGTATCGATCCAGGATCCGCTGCCCGACACCATCCACCATATCCTTTATCTTTCCGACCTCGTGAAGCAAGGCGACGAGCATCATCTTCACTACCGGATCCTTCATCTGACACCCGTCCTGATTGGCGGACAACGCCGACAGGCGCGCCAACGCCTCGTTCAAGTCCCTTTCCAGTTCAACATCCATTCTTTAAATCCTTATCCTTTTGACAGTAGGCTCCATCCAAAAGCTTATATCCTTCCGATACGGCAGGAATATTCCCAAACCATCATCCAACATTCCGGAAACCTTGATGGTGACCTGATATTTGGATGACACCTTCTTACCGGTTCCCGCATCGTCAGCCACAGATTTCAATTCTATGAGCACATTCACCTGCTTGAGCTCAGGCACATAGGTTTGAAGGCTTTTCTCTATGCTTTCCTTACATTCCTTTTGGGTGACCTCGTTGTACATTCCGTTCACAAAGGTTGTGTTCTGTCCATTGTTGAAATCCCGGAAATGCACGTTTGAATATTCGTGGTTCCAATACTCAAAGCCAAAGTCGGGATCCACCGCAAAACTTCCGCGCGGACTGAACACCACGAGCTCTATGAAATTGTCAATCATCGCGACACGGTCAGAGATGTCCCGGACTATGTCCGAGTCATTACCGTAACGCAAAGGTGTCTTTATGAAAGCCATCGTCAAATCTGCCGTCCCTCGAACGGATTTCCTTTGCGGACAATCGCTTCATACGTCTCGACGCGGGACGATACCCCATCCTTGTATGCTATCGTTTTGATCACGAACTTCTTGTCCGGCTCCTTATGCCAGTCCTCGGCGAAGCCGCTCTCCAAAGTGATTGTCGTACCAGTCCGCGAAGATGTTCCCGGCTCTGAGCCATCGGTCGTGTAGTACACGGTCGCCCCCGGAGTGTTGTTCGTGACCTTTATCTTAACTCCGCCATACCTTATCGTCTGCCTGAGCTGGCTTGGATCGATCACAGGAGCCTCGATCCTCTCCGGAGCCACCGCATCGAACACCCTTACCTTGTCACAGATCAACCGGCAAAGATCCAAACCCTCACGGATCTTACAGTACACATCCATATAGTTATAAGGCACTCTCGCAAAACAGAAGTACCTTTCCGGCTCCCCGAGGTTCACATATTCATCCAATGTGCAGGCGCAGGCAAACGCTCCCACTAATTTCTGAATATTCCCGAGGAGCGCCATCGGTGTCATCGTGTCCCCTTCCTTGTCCACCGTGATTTCCAACCATTGCACGGCAGGCCAGAATATCTTCAGCGCATCATTGCTTCCCGTCAGCAACTTTTCAGGCAGCAAATCATTGATATTCCGCAAGACAGCCGAGAATCCGGCTGACAGTTCCCTGTAGGCATTATGCGAGGACACATAAAGACAAGGCGGCACAAAGTCCGACTCATCCATCCGCCAGCACAACTCATCGTACACAATCCTCGCGACTGGCAAGGCATTCTGAGGGACCGGAGAATTTTCCTCTATCAAGGAGAAAGCGTATTCCGGCTCACAAAGACCGTCATTCGTGTCTTTCCACACATTCCGTGAATATATGCACAAAAGATATGTGTTCTCCATATTGAGAGCGGAGATCATCACCCTCGTGTCAAAAGATCCGGAATAGCAGGTGTCATAGCAGACATCTATAAGTGTTCCGTCCTTTGTAAGCCCCAGACAGTCAACCATCACGGCCTCGATCGTCTCCTTGCTGATCTCAAGCGACAACCTGAACGGCCTTGAATTCGGGAACAATCCGAAATGTCCGTTGGCGGACAAGGCGAAAGCGTTCCTGACAAGCTCTTCATCACACTTGTCCGAGAGGGTAAGGATTTCGTCCGTCAGCCTCATCCCTTTTTTCCAGCATACTCTTTTAGGCATATTCTTATAAATTCGTATTATAGTTCAGATAGTTATAAAGCACGGTGTCATTCAGTCTGAGCGCAGGAGCGTCATCGTTATGGATATCGAACTCCAGGACAGAATCCACTGACAGGAAATAATCCTGAACAAAGCCCCGGAAGTCCTCTATCTCCTTCATAAAACGCAGGAAATCCTTATCGCAGGAATCCGCCGGCCAATAGAACACATTATAGACACAGACCCTTTCCTCGAACTCATTTCCCACATACAACGATCCTATCTCACCTTCTACCTTGTCCTCATACCGCGGTTCCTCATCGCTGACACTCAACTTCTTCCGGCCGACCTCAATCCCGATGCCCTCATCCATCAGAATCTTCCGCAGCAACATTGTCAAAAGCGTCCTGTCTCCACGAATATCCTTGCAGGATGGAAGGAATGGGATCATCTTCTTGATGAAAGTATTGTTCCTTTGATCTTCCGTAAGGGAATCACCGAGGACATCCTGCAAGACCTTGTCTTCAGAAGAATATTTATCGATAACCTTACGGACATCCAGACGCAGGCTAAGCAGCATCAAGTCTATCGGTGCGAACAAACGGTAGGCATTCCTTTTTTCCTCTTCTTGACGGGCATATTCCTCCGAGAATTTTTCTTTGGACTCCCGTCCTGTAAGGTTATCGAACCTGTCTATCGGATGAAAAACATATTCAGGTAGGGAATCGTACAGACTGTTCCGTCCCAATGACAACACCATTCCACCGTTTTTCCCGCTCTCAACCTCCAGGATATCCCGATAGGAATTGCGCTTATGCAATCCTTTGAAAGCGACTTTCACAAACCCTTCCGGATAATAGGTCAGAAGAGTCTCCGCATTCAGATCAGGCGGGATGTTGCCAATATGAGAATTATTATAGTCCATAGTGACCCGCATCACCGGTAAGTTCTACATAAAACAACCCTTTGTCCGTAGTCACCTGGATCACATCGAACAGAGGAATGCCTATCTGGGTAAGCTTCATTTCTTTGAAAGGGAAATATTCATCAATGTTTTCTATGAATATCTTGTGGAAAAGCGTCCTATAGCTGAGTCTGCGCAGCTCTTCATCGCCACGGATGGTCTCGTCAAGCCGGGATTCCGGAATCCTCACATCAAACTCCTTCTCAGGTCTGTCTGAGATTATCTTCTCCACAAACTTGTTGTTAAGCATATTGATCTCGACAGCATTGACTCCCAGACATTTCCTTAAGACTCCCATCGCTTCCACGACAGTCAGATCCGCGGACATTTCACGGCATTTCACGACATTGTCCCATTGGTCGTGGGCAGGACAGTTTTTCTTCCACGCCGCATACTTGTAGGTGTTGACAGTGTTCGTCATACCCTCGAAACGCCACATCTTTCCAGACAAAGTCCGGAACGGAACCGGCTCTCCTTCCCGTTGATGGATGACTTTCATCGCTTCCTGCGCCTGCATAGCCCCCACGATAGAAGCGCTGACTGGTGTCGTGGCCACACGTCCGGCCGACGTCTGGGTCCGTACCACATCAGCGCACCCTGTACGCAACATAATGTTGTTGAACTCCTCTCTGGACAGATTGCACTCATAACAGCTCACTCCAGGAGAGTAAACCCTCACGACACCAGTAAGATTCTCAATGCTCCCGTCAATCCAAGTCTTCCCGGCTCGCAGGGACATCCGGTTCAACTGATAACGGGCTATACGGCTGTCCAGACACCCTATCACAACATCAACGGCTTTGTAAAGTCCCAGTCCCACGTCCGAAAACAAGTTGCCGACAATAGGAACGACCTCTATCTGAGGGTTTATCTCCATCGCGCGTCTGGCAACCACCTCTGCCTTGAACGAATGATTGAAGGCATCCTCCTCCCGGAACAATACGGAACGGGTCAGATTGGTTATCTCAATCCTGTCAAAATCACATACATAAATATGTCCGATTCCGAACAGGGCAAGGTTCTTGACAACCTCGTTGCCCAAAGCCCCGGCTCCGGCGACAAGCACTCTCGCATTCCTTACGATATCCTGACGGAACCAGGAAAGGAGATTGTACACTCCTTCGCCCCATTCATATTTCCTTTCATCCATAAGCAGGGATTCTAATCAGTCTCAACATATTGGAAAACAGTGTCACCGATCTTGAACGTGTCCCCGTTCGACAGAACTGCCGGTTTGCCGGCAGGCAATTCCACACGGGCATTATAGACAATACCCGGAGCCTGAGGCCTTATCATCGGCAACTGCCTTTCGTGGTCAATGTAAAGTTGAGCGTGCTCCTTCGCCACCTTGTTGCTCTTCTCCCAGTTCATCTGGATCTCGCAGTCACCAGTCATTCCGATGGAGACTTTGTTTCCTCCTCCGGTAGCGTTCATCCATTTATGAATAGGAATACGCTGGCCGGCCTTTACGCCGTTCTGGATCACCAGAAAATATTTCTCGGCCAACATCCTGACAGTCACCAAAGAAGCCCCGAGGCCACCTCCGTAGATGATGAAGTCCAACAACATATTCATCCAAGGCCAGCGTCTGCCGGCGAGACTCGACAGGCACAGAACCATAAATCCGATCACCGCCGAACATCCGCCGCCAAGCAATGCACTTTTGAGAGGGATGGATGACTTGACCGTCAAGGCCAATGTCACACACACAGAGAACAGCAGATAGGCAGGGAACGAACAGTACCAAGGAATGAACGTAGGGTGAATCGCCGTCAACAGCAGACAAAGGATGGCCGCACCTACGGTGAACGCAAGCATTCCGGCCATTCCAGTGAACAGAGACAAGCCTATGATTTTCAGGGATATCTTCCAATCCTTCTTCCGGTACTCATCGTTGTATCTGAATATCAGCGACAGGAAAAAACCCAGAAGAAGCCCGATAGTCATAAAGGAGGATGTCTTTGTCACACACTCAACTGAAAGATCCGCGAAACCTTCCGTCGGAGAGTAGAACAACGAGGCTATCTTCTGCGAGATACCATTGAAACTGCCCCTTCCGCCAAGCTCAAACACTATCCAGCTTATGAAACCAGCGAATATTCCTGCGATCGTCTGATGACATTCCGAGAACGAACGCTTTGAGAACAATCCCTTCCATTCCAGATGCTCCTGGATTCCATCCTTGCAATTCTGGCCATATTCCGCACATTTGTAACCATTCTGCTTCCAGCAGTCAACGTGCATAATGTGACGACACTTGGCAACGACCGTCTGCCCGGGCAGGATCTCCTGACGGCAATAGTGGCATATCCTGTGGGACACATTCGGCTCCGGGACATACTTTTTATAGTACTTGACCTCAAAAGCCTTCGAGCGGCACAGCGGGACAAGAATCTTCATTATCAGGAAGAACAGGCCGATCGTCAGCAGAGTCACCAAAAGAGCGACAATGAATTTCAAGACAGCGTCCGAAGTTCCCGCAGAACGCTCCGGCCACGGTTTCTCCGCCGACCCGATGGAAAAATCCTCCTCTCCCATCGCATCCCCCTTCCATTCTGCGGAGAAACGTGTCTTTCCTGAATATATCCTCGAATGATCCGCCTCGTAGGCGAACGCATAGTCATACATCCTGTCATTCACGATCTTCCGGAAGTCAGCAAGGACCTGTGCCATATCATCCGCCGGCTTATAATCACCGGCACGGCCTTCCACGTGCGGGTCACACACTCCCTTAAGCACGTTCTCAATTTCAGCGTTCTTTCCGTCCTGAGTATAATAGAAGGCATAGACCACCGGCACGATATGGGACAGGCCCTGCTGGTACTCAGTCACTTCCAAAAAGCCAATGCTTTCCTCAAAAGAAGGGCTATGATTGCCATCCGTGAACACAAACAGGATATTCTTGTCTTGATTGGCCTTGGCCCTGCCTGAGACAGCCGGATTTCTCGCATAGTCCTGATCAACTACAATGGCATCCTCCAGGTCCGCTTTCGTGTCACTGAACTCGGCAAGTTTCGCATACAATGCCCCATAGAAATACTTCTGCTGTGATGTCTTGGAAAACTCCTCCTTGAACGACGCAAAGTTTTCCCTTGTCACCAACACGCTTGACGACACCTCGTCCCCGAAAAACGACAGATACACACAGCCTTCAGGAGCACTTTCAACCAACTGCCCCACTGTCTGGTAAATCTGCATTTTCCCCTGCTCCGGGATGCTTCGGTCAACAAGGACAGAGAATGTGTATTCTGCGGGGATACGCCGTCCCGTGCTGACAGGATTGACCTTAGAGCGGCTGTTCGGGACAAGCTTGCCGTCCTCCCTGACCACCAGATAATTACGCAGTTCCTCTGATGTTATGCCACGGACACGGCGGCCATCCGGATCAAGGATATTAAAATACAATGTAACCGAATCCTTGTCAGGGCCATATTCATAGGATTTGTCGCAGAATTTGATCTCCCCGACATTCTGCCCCAGCGCCAAGGCCATCGAAATGTGCGAAAGTAGGAGGATTAAAATATTCCTGGCTAACGTCTTCTTCTTGTCCATATCTTAAGTTCTTCTAATTTCTCTTCACCATAATATTGCTCATCCAGCAAAATTTGTCCATCCAGCATAGGGATGGAAACAAGCGTTCCGTCGGATGTGGAATAGAACAGCACAAACCTCAACGGCTGAGGGTAGCCAGCCAATGTTTTCCTGATTGTGGGGATGCTGCAATGCGTACCGATGATGAGACAGCCAAGAAGTTCATTGTCAGGAATCCGCATTGAATCCGAAATCACATTCACCACATTCTCGGTCCTCTCTCCTTGCCGGCAGACAAAACCGTAAACCCAACCCTTCAACCCGGAGCCCCCAAACGCCTCTATCTGACAAAGATCGATTACCGCGCTGTTGGACAGTTCTATCCCGAAGCAGTCATCCGAATGCTGCCTTGCCGAAGCCATAATGTTATAATGATCTTCCGGCTTGAAACCACTCCTGTCGCTCTTGACAGCCCATTTGTACAGTTCCTCCAAAGAATACATCCTGCGGAGGTCCGGTTTGGCATTGATGGTCAGGTCGTGTTTGAAAGTGAATATTCCCATCTCCTGATCAGGAGTCAAGATGTCCACGACAATAGCCGTCAGGAATTTAGGATGCACCGGATGCTTAAGCTGCATCTGCACCCCGCTGTCCGCGTTGCTGAAGAAGACGCCAAGACCGGGGTGCGAATGAACCCAGCACGTCATATCATACTGAAGGTTGGTCTCCCGACGAAGTTTCCGGAGCTTTTCAGAAACTTTCAGCTTGATCTTTCCGCCGAAGTTCAACTCATATTCCTTGAACACGGCATCGTCTCCAGGCTTCACGATCTCTTCCAAAGAGACATAATACTCATCACTTTGCTCATCGTGGACCCAACGCCCCAGCACCATACAGCCGTCCTCCTTCGGAGTCTCCGGATTCCGCAGATCCTCAGCATACATATTGTATATCTCTTTGACACAGGTGTTCTTAAGATATATCCTCCTGACCGCGGAGTCATCGCAGAACTCCGAACAGTCAATCGGCAGGTAGGCGGGATTATGAAGGACATCCTCCAGACTTTGCTTTTTCAATATCGATGTGGTCTTGCGCCTTACTATAATATCCGCCTGAGGATTCTGAGGCACACTTTCCACCTTACGGGACACTTTTTTCTTCCGGCGGTTCCTCCTCACTCCCGCGACAAGCGCGATGATCAGGACAAGGATGAATATCCCGGCCGCGGCCATCAAATAATAATATTCCTTTGGCAAAGCCCCGTTTAAGATCTCCGACAGTGATCCCACTCCAAAGAGATCGCAAATCCAAGCTTTGATATTATTCCAAACACTATCCATTTATCCTATATTGAAGGTTTCTTTGATTTTCCATTGACCTTCACCGTCTGGATTTTCTTTCTGACGGTGTCTGTCGTTCTGCGTTTCACGTTATTGACGACATTTCTTTCCTGCGACCTCACAGCGGCCCTCGCACGGCGGTTCACCTCAGCCTCGGCCTGTTCCACGATGGACTGCTGCATACTCATCATATTCTTTTGATTCTTGACGTTACGAATATGCTGCATCACCTGATTGCCGACAAACCCAAGAACCGCGATGCCAAGCCCCCCGATAATCATCCAAAGGGTACGCTTTTTCTCACGTTTCGCCTCTTCTTGGCGTTCAGCCTCTTGAGCCTCTTCCTGAGCCTTGAGTTCTTCAGCCTCTTGTCTGGCACGCTGCTCCTCAGCTTGCCGTTCCTCAAGGATTTTCTTTTCCTCCAAAGACGTTTTCTTTTCCTCGTAGCGATCCAAAACGTCAGAGATTTCAGACAGCACATTCGCATCCGACACCTCTCTTTTCTTCTGCCTCAGGTAATTAATCTCATCCAAAAGGTTGTCTGAGAACGGCAGACGTTCTGTTTCCGAAATCAGTTTCCTGGCGAGATTCACGCTCTCCACAACCTTGACAGCCAAAGCATTGTCTGCCTCGACCTCCAATGTGGATGTCACTTCACGCATAACAGGCTGTCGCTGGGATGATTGCTTTGGTCTGGCCGGGGAAAGACGCACTATGATCCCCTCGCTTTCGCCGAAAATCTCATACCGGCCTTTCTTTGACTTGTAGGCCAAGTAAATCGGGATGACGATGTCGGCCTCACCTTCCACGGAAAACTCCAGGCTCGGCTCCGCCTGGATCAGGAAAAAGCCTTCCGTTGACTTGCGGTAAACCACATTGTCAGGAATCATAAAAGCCTTAGGCACAACGTTCAGCACGGCCACATCCTTGCCATAGGAACCGGTCCTGTCAAAAAACATAACCGCAACCTTGCTCAGATCTTTGTACTTACCGGCACTCCGATGTCCCAACCGTTTTTGTTGCCCGGTAAAGCGGACAGTGGCCTTGTCGCCGGAATAAGAGAGGTTGTACGATATTATCACCTTGTCCCCTCCTGTCGTGCGTACCGTGTCCCTCACCTCTTTCGCCGGCGAAGGCAACGCCAGCGACGCGATGAACACAGAACACAGTATGAAACGGAATATTCGCATTCCTAAAGAGCCTTTATCTTGTTGTAGTAGGTGTTTATCCTGGTCTTGTAATTCTTGCCGCCAGAACGTTTCTTGTTCCTGACCGCACAGTTATGCAAGGCGTTCACATCGCCCATCACCTGAGCCTTATCCTTCGACCCGTTATGAATATCAATGTAATAGCCTTCGAGTTTCCGGTATATCGCCTCATACGTCAGGGAGCAGTAACGGCATTTATGCTTCTCCCGCGCCACATCCTTGCCGCACGAAGCCGTGACACGCTTTTCCAGACTGATCGTGTCCAGACGCTCCGCCAATGCGGCGTACAGCCCGTACATCTTGCCGGACTTTCTGTAGCCACGGGTCTCCAACACTCCTCTGACCTCTTTTTTCAGGCTGTCGATCCGTGCGTTATAGGTCTTGGTCAAGATTTCGCAAGGGGTCCCGACGTGGCCCTCGTTCGTACAGAATGTCTCGTTCCCGATATCCTCAAGAAGTTTGTCACATTCCTTGGAAAGCCCCAAATAAGTCTCATCCGGTCTTAGATCCACGACTATGTCAAGCGTCACGAGGTTCATTTCCGTCAAAACAATGCGATCCTTCCTGAACACAATCAGATTGAGCTCTTTATCAGTCGCTATGTAAACAGGAAGCTGACAGGACGTGCTTGTGAAATCCTCCAATATAAAAAGCGTCCTCGGTTCAGACGAAGGTTGCAGTATGCAAGCCTCGGCAAGCCACTTGCAACAGTAGGTGTCCCTCTCTCCTCTCTGTCCCGGAAAACTCTTATCATAGATCACGGACATCTTCCGAAGAGCCTTCTCGCTGTAGGCCTGATCGAACAGGCAAAGAATCTTGTCCTCGAAAGCATTCTCCACACTCACCGTGACACGGACATCCTCTTTATCCTCACATTTGTTCAGTTCGACAAAAATGTTGCACTGATCCAAGGATATGGTCTCTTTCCGATGCTCACGGTTGTCAAGCCTGACCGTTCTTTTCTCATCAGCCCGTAGCGGCAGAAATTGCAGGAGCGTCAATACTACCGCCAGAAAAAACGTCCTTTTCATATCGTCCTTGATTTTATGGCGGAGCCAATCTTTACTTCCCTTCCACTCTTTGTCTCCTCTCCTTTATCCGGTGTTTCCGGCTCAGGTCTGTCCTGTGCGAAGCGCACCCACCCGTTAGGCTCCCCTTCCTCACGTACCCATTCGGCCACATTCTGATCCTCCGGATACGGATAGGTGTTGCGGGCGTGGTACATCTGGTACTTCAGGTAACGCTCAACCCGCAGCACAAGGTCCTTGATGGAAGCAAGCACTCCCATCTCCTTGATAGTCAGACACACGTGTCCCTTGAAACTTCCTGAATAACGAATATTGGGGTGCCATACATCGGTACGGAACGTGAATATAGGGTTGCCGTCCGCCGACGGATAGTTGTTCGGCAGGACAACGCTCATCTTGTGCAAATAGCCAAAGACCGGCTCACGCGGCACCGTCTCACCCTTGACTCCGACTATAGATTTGCAGCGGTACCATATTTCATATTCAGTAGGCAGCCCCATCGCATTCTTGCGGCGCACTATGTAAGAAATGGACGGCTGGCGCGGATTGGGGCTCGCGGCCTTACGTTTGGCGCACAATGTGTCCAGTTCCTTCCACTCTTTCCAAAGGCGGGCATCCCGTCCGGAAAGTTCTTTTTGATTATAATTGTTTATCGTCTCATTCATAGCCCAATCCTATGCTTATCCGGCGATCGGAACAGAAATCAGATGCAGATGGTCACCCGGTTGGATATTATAATCGACAAGAGCCTGCTCACGGCCGTCCTCATCCTCAAACTCAAGGATTTCCGGTTCTTCGCCATCTCCCATAATCTGTCCCAAAAGGTACTGGATAGGATTGCCGCCATTGTCGATCTTTGGAAGCTCAAAGACCGAGACAATGCTTGAGATCTGATCACGGATAGTCTTGTTCGGGTCCGTGACCTTTACCTCCACCTCCTCAAATTCCGTCCCGTCGATAGTAAGATTGATGATGAACTCATCTTCCTCGTACAATTCTTCTGTTGCCATAATGATTTATGTTTTGTTGTTATTATAATCTATTCACGGCCAGTGCCGATGATGTCCCACATTTACCAAATCCAAGCTCCACGTTCCTGATTGTAGTTGTCCGAACGATAATCCTCAAACTTGTTCTTGAACACCAACAACTGGTACACATCCTCCGGAATCACCTGCGGTGCCTTAAGTCCATACCGATAGAGTGCCAACTCATATTTCCGCCTCTCCGCATCAATCCGGATGATAAAGTCCGTCTTGGTGTCCGGATGCGCCCCATAAAGCCTGTCAAACACCTCACGGATCCCTTCATCCTCGAACCAGAAGTACGCCGAATATTCCGCCTTCCCGATATGCCAGCTCACCGCCAGCCTCTTAGGTTTCCCCGCCTCGTGGTACTTCATCAGAGAACCATCGTGCAACTTATCGTGCGTCCCGTCAAACAATGCCTCCTCAATCCACCCAAACTCCGGAAGCTGATCCTTCTCCCCATATTCCTCCCACTGTTCCACCCTGCCATTCCATTTCCCAAACTTCGCCACGTAACGGTATATGAACTGCTTCATATAATTATCGAAAAGGTCACGTGGAGGCAGACCGTTAATGTGTAGATTTCCTTTAACGTTAAGGTCATTATCAATAATTTGAGTGCAATGCAACTTTACACTCCCTGAGCCACACACTAAACTGAAATCTTCATCACTAACACAAACCTCCTGCCCTCTTACCCAACATACTAACGAAGATTTTGCAAAATCTGATATCCACACAGACAGTTGTCCATACGGAGCCATTCCGACAATAAAATAAGCAGAGTCGTCATATTTTTCAAGCAAGGCTGCTACTACATCAGCTGGTAGTTCATATTCAATTTCATAAAATTTTACCTCAACAATAGATAACCATATAATGCTTAATCTTTCAGGGATACGTTTATGCTCCTCCAATGATATTACACTTGACAAGGCTTCCCCCCATTCTCCTTGAAAAGGAAATTGTTGCGGAACCTCCCATGCATCGTCATCATTTAACCAAAACAACGCATAAAACGTATCAGTTGGATAAAGATTATGAGCATTGCCAGAAAGACGAATCTCCATACTATCCATCTTTAGAATATAACACTGGTGAAGGACAGTTCACTTTAATAATATTATCCTCCTTTATATCAATATTATAAACATACTTAACACCATCATTACAATTCTTTGGTCGCTCTTTATTTCCATCGTACATAATTCGACAAATGCGCCTATTGCTATCATAATTACACTCATTTCCAAAATTCGCGAAATCCACATCTAAAAAAAAAGGAGTAAGACTCCACCGCCAGTTAAAAAGTTGGCAAGAAGCTGTAAAATGCAAATATTTCAATCGCAAACGACGATATGGTTCACTACTATATAGTCTACATGGCCCTTGGTTCCCATCATCAAGTGTAACCCAATAACGTCCGTTTCTAGACATTAAAGCCGTCATCTCCTTACCCATACTCTTTAAATCATCAGGAATAGCATAATATGCATCTGGAGGATTAAATAATTCTTTACCGATTTTTATATCTGCTCTCTTTATCATCATTAACAAAGGTATGTTACTATACCCACCTAATGTATATTTATTAAATTTAACACACCGGCTTAATTCATCTTCAGAGTCCGCAAAACGAATCTGACATTTATGTTTTTTATCTTTATCCACATATAAAGAGTCTGATAAATCTATCCAACCTAATTTATTCAATGTATTTCCCTCCAGTGGACCCATATCCGAATTTTCTTTCCATGGCTCACATACATACAATTTGGGATTATCCTCTTTTGATATTTTAAACTTCGTTCTTTTTCGCCATAGAGACTTTAAATAATTCTCATCTACATTATTGCGTTCCTTTTCAGATAACTCTCTAGGTATGAATCTATATAAAACTCTTTCTTTCCCTTTCTCTGACACATATCCACCTCCCACATCAGAATGACATCCTGGAATAATCATCTCAATACTATCATCATATATAGTACTGCCAATATTGACCAAGGCAAAATTCTCCCGGAACTCATCCGCAGCACAAATGTGACATACAGATTTCATCCTCTTATTATGGTTAATATAAAGCCCATAATCTGACGCATTAGTATAGTGAAACTTCTTATCTTCATCCTTAAACTCTTTCATATATTGTTTTAGCCCAATAACCCAACCGTCTTTCTGTTGCAATAAGCCGATTGATGCCACAGTATCGTATATTCCCAAAAATTCAACAAATACATTGCCTCGTTTAATTATAACGTTAGGAGAAAGATACTCCTTTTCCATAAAGGACTTACCTCTGTCCGGTTTTAACGACTTTGAGTACGTCTTGAATTCCTGCTCACATTCCAATCTTTCGCCACAGTCCCTTGTTGCTAACTGTGCAAACAAACGAGCACAAGTAGAGCCTCGACTAAAACCAAAAACATAGAAATGATACTTTGTATCCTCACAGAGACTATACCAATTATTAGACAGGTATCGGTATACGGCATCACAAGCCTTAGCCACTAACGCAACCACTCCACGTGGACCAATTCCGAAACCAAGTCCTTTTACAACGTCCAGTTTACTACTTATATAATATGTATTATTATCCGCCAAATCATCAGCACCACTACCTTCTATATAAATATTATAGTATAATGCTTCCTGGTCATATTTCTTGTTGTTCAGCAAGCTATACAATATTGCAACGTTTGAATACCCTTTGCTATCATCGGCAGCCATAGATTTTGTATCAACAATGGCTTCCATCTGCTTTATTGTTATTTCCTCATTTAATTCTTTCAAATCGTTCTCTAACTTAGAAATAAACCTTCCCGATGCAGATCTAACCATTTCATTTATTGGATCATTATATGGTGTAAAATCGCCTCTTAACTGTCTCAACTGTGACAACAAATCATCTTTCTTATCAAGTAAATTATGGAGGTCTTCGTACGAGTTTTTTTGTCCTTTTGATGAAATTTTCCCCATAGGATCAACCTTCTTAAACGTACTATAATGGGCCTGTTGAACCATATTGTTTGAAGTTCCGTCAAAAAAAACACCTATATGAACATCCTTAATTTTTTGTTCAAGTATCGGTTTCTCTTTCCTCACACCTGAAGCCCCTGTCAGAATAGAACTCATTTATAATATCTAATTAAAATATTTATTCCTATAGTTTAAGACTTGACCAAAATCACTTCTCTTTATGCTGCCATATACTTTCAATCTTTTTCGTTTCTTTTTCTTGTGGATATGGCTTCTTCTTTTCATATCTACGGTTACCGCAACCACCATTAAACTGGCGACCACCATTATTGGATGACACATTATTTGAAGATTTTACCGAATTGACATTGATGCAATTATCATATCCAGAAGGATATGAGTTAATACCACCTACCGAGTTAGACACTTTCGTACTTCGTGTCTCATACGATACTGTATCGATTCCGTTAACAACTTGTTTGGTCTCCTTCACAGTCTCAATTCTCCCGACAACTGCTGCCGGAGCAGTATCCTTTTTCGCTTTAACAAAGTCTGTGTTTTCTTCAATATTTTTTGTTGGCAGTCTTTTCACATTCTCAGACTCATTGATAAGTTGTTCCCTCTGAGCCTTTTTCGCAGCTTTATATTTAGCCATATCCACGACCTTTTCTTTTCCGGTTATGGTGTTTTCCGCTTTCTTAGCGGATTTCGCGAGTTTCACTCCCTTTCCTGCGATTTTTGCGGCAGCCGCGGCATCGCCTATGCCCGGAACAGCAGCAAGGAGGGACAGGCTGGCGTTTAGTTTATCACCTCTGACTGCGTAAATGGCGGCATTCAACAGATCGGGAATCGCACCGATACCTGGAGTAAAACCCGCAAGATCCAACGCCATCTGAATGCCATCAAGCAAAGTATCTTTATCTTCAAGAAATTCTTCCTGCTCTCTAATGTTCCATTCTTCCGCAGTCTCCAAAGCCAGTTTATCAATATCCGCATCACCTGTGTCTATCTGCCCATCATCCGTTATAGTGATAATACCACCCCATTGACATCTGCAGTAAGATGTTTTCAGCAGAGCCGACTTCCCTTTTACGAGATAATCCTTCTTCCCATTAATCCATTCCGTCACGGTTCCAGGAATGCAAGGCATCGGCGTAAGCCTACCGTGGTTCGCCGCTGTGGCAGCGCCCGTAGGAGGATACGCAGTTGTGCGACATTTGCCAAATGGAGCGATATTGTACATAGAAATATGGTCTGATATGTTTGCCATTGGCTTTTCAGTCAGAAATACCGTTCTATCCGGATATACAGTCAGTTTGGCACATTTGTCGCCACACGAACATTTTATTGTAGCTTTTGAAGTAACATAAGAATCAGACATTGGATTTTTATGTTAATCGGTTAAAAGGTTCTTCATTTATGCTTATATTAGAATTACACGAACTGTTTAACAGAAACAGTTGGCTTCTAAAGTAAGACCTATCTACTTCAAAAATTGTCAACGGACTTGCCTTATTTATGATATTGAACACAAACGTTTTCCCTTCCTTGCCAGGAATATTGTTTACTATCTGTCTTATTTTATTCATACACGAGTTCTGAGTGCCTTTCATAAGCACTTCGTTGTCATTGACAACGTTTATATACGAGTCATTAACTATAATGTCAATATAGATTGTTGATGCAAAAAAGTTTATCATATCGAGTCGTTTGATTATTGTACTTTTACTACTCCTGATTTTATATCAATCCTATTCCCTGAGTTCATCGCCATAGAGTCATTTGCTTTCTGTTGATGAACATTGGAATATTCCAGAAGATTCTCTGTTGCCTCCATCCGGATGTTCTCCGCTGTCAATTGGAACTTATGGGCGATCTGCTCATCCTTGTTGTCATTGATCTTGACAAATTGGTTCGACTCGACCGTAAGCGAATCATTGCGGTCAATGGAGGTCGAACGGTCATTGCCGGCATATTCACGGATGTCGTTGTCGGCAGTTCGCTGCATATCGTGGGAGGCGGCGATGAATATGTCATTGTCGGCACTGGCGTTGATGTCGTGGCCGGCGTGCATAATGATGTCATTCTTGGCGTAGAGCTCGATGTTGCCGGTGGACTCCAGCTTGATCAGCTTCTCATCCGTGGAAAATGTCAGGATGTAATTTTCTTTCTCGTTGTCGTAGATTCTGATGTAGCCGTTCTCTCCCTCATCGTGAATCTCGATTGTGTGTCCGTTCCGTGTACGTATGGCCTTGATTTGATTGCTGCGGTTACCGTCAGGAAGCCACGCGGCGTCAGGATCTCCGACTCCGTTGTACAGCGTTCCTTTCACATAAGGACGCTCGGCGTTTCCTCCCTCAAAGTCAACCATCACTTCCTCTTCAACCTCCGGAATGAAACTGAATCCCTTGCCTCCTCCGGCATACGGCTGGGCGATCCTGAGCCACGGAGTCATCATCTCGTCATCCTGCTGTGCCTGCCAGTCAAACTGGACACGGACCCGCCCGAGATTCTTAGGGTCCTCATTATCCTTCACCTTCGCGCGACAGGAAGTGGCCGCAGGATAAACATCACTATCCGAATATGGAGGGTAGTCGCAGGCGGACGGTATTCCCACAAAGTGGTTGCTGTACGATTCATCAGCCGAGAAACGATGACTGATCTCCGTGATCAGAATCTCATCCTGCTCAACCTTGCTCTTTTCCAAAGACGCTCCATCCGGCATATAATTGTCCTCAATCACAACTATGCCACCGATCTTCAACCTTGAGCAATATGATGTTCCTGAATATGTCAGCATCCCCGCCTTCTCGCCCCGGGCCTGCGTCTTGGTTGACACGTTCAACACAGTCTCCCGACCGTCATCATCAGCGAATCCTCCCGAATGGAGATTCCTCAGCGTAGACTTGACGAAAGCCTCTTCCGATGCAGCAAAAACACTTTCGCTCAATGTGTTATATTCCCGTAGCATTTCTTCCCTTCCCTCCTTCAAGGTGGCGTCATTGGAATTGTAAGATGAAGCGATGTCCCGAAACTGCGTATGGCAAATCCTCAAATCGACATTGTAGGAAGGAATATCCTGGCTTGGATAAGTAAGTTTCACTCTTTCCCCGTCCGGCATCACGCCAAAGACAAAACGCTCTCCATCGTTGTACATCCACTCACCGTAGCGTTTGGCCAGCCGCTGCAGAAACTGGTAATCCGTCTCGTTGTACTGCACACAATATGGTATGACACCGGAGAATCTTGGTTTTATCTCCGTTTCCAGACGATCGGCATAATCACCGATGACATCCTGCACGATCTCGTCAAGTGTCTTGTTCTCATACGACTTGCAATTCGGATTATCGTTCAGAAGTGCATCCCAACCGCAGGCACGGACATTGACCGTGAACTCCGACCGGTTTCTGGCCGCTGAGGCCGAGACGATCACGCCCTTGAAATTCACATCGGACGCCGCCTCTGTCTCCACCTTAAAGGATTCCTTCTCAACGCTTTCCGTCTCCAACAGCACGGAGATTTCCTTGCCGATAATCTGTCCGCACACATCAAATGAGATCTCGTTTATGCGTTCATCCGGCTCCTTATGCATCGAGAATGAAAGCGATGACACAGCCAAAAGGCTCTGGCAAAGCATAAAGTCGTCCAAACGCCACTTGGCGCCATCAAGCTCCACACAAAATCCCGTTGACTTCATCCCATCAATGGCAACGGTTATGTTCTTAATCGAAACGGACATATCTGAATATCAAAGGTGGCGTTAATATTTCGTCATCATATCAATCATCCCTTCCAATGAGGCCCATTCATTGGAGAACAGGGCGGAATCCATAACACCGGTGCCGACACGGATGACTCCGGCACTGATAGTCACCGTCGTGTACATCAGTTTGCTGTCGCTGTCACAGAAATTGTCCTTCAATCCTATACAGAAAGCCTGTGAGAACTCCACCGTCTTGAAACGCCTCTTGTTGTCATTGGAGAATACACAGAACCGGAATGTTCCCGAATATGTCAACGTTTTGGAAAACATCCACTTATAGAAAAACTGGTCGTCATCGCAAGTGGCCGGCATCACAAATGTGATGAGGCCGCCTCTTGGACGACTTGAAGGCTTGCCGGTGTTGTCCGTGCCTTGTGAGAATTCATATTCACACTCAACCACACCATACGTGCGTCCTTCAATGTTAAGTTGTCCTTGCAGTGCCATAATCAAGTTTTCAGGAAACGATAATTGAAGGCAATCCGATGAGGATCGCCCCCAATTATCCTTAATGAATCCGGTTGTCCAACATTACTTGTCAATAGTCCAGCTGTTGTTGTGAACCGCGTTGCCAACCTGGATTTCCTTCGCGGTGATCACGAACTCCTCATACTGCTGAACCTCGTTCTTGTCGTCATAGGTCTCGGCGTATTCAACCACGTAACCATTCTTGAAGACAAGACGCTTCATCTCGCCACCATCCTTGTCAGGATAGGAGATGACACCGTTCTTGCTCATATAGGTGTCGCACATCCACTCAAGGATCTCGGTGTTGCCGTCATTCTTTGACTTAACCTTCACCTTGATCTTGCCACCACGTGTACGACCGGTAGGCTGACCCTCAACGTCAGTCTGCTGGTTAAGTTCATAGCGTACGTACATCACCTCACGCTCCTGGATACCATCGGCATTGATGGTAACTGTTCTTGTTTCTGCCATAATTTTTTGATTTTTGGAATTAATAATAATATGTAAATTATGTTCACTATGCGTTCTTTGTGTTCTGTTCCCAGTCAACACCCGCCGCAGTATTGCGTCCAGTAAGTTCGATAAAGAAGTTCTGAGCCGCGAAATAAGGCGTGATCTCAACATTGATGGTTATATCCTTTGTTTTAGGGTTCTGGTCAATCTTAAGGTTTGTATATTTCTCTATGATGCCACCCGGTCCCTTGTAGTCACTGAGGAAGTTATGGATGTCCTGGGTGATCTCCGCCTTGATGGCCGGAGTCCAGATCTCCATAGCGTGGTCGTTGCAGTAGTTCTCGAAGACCTTGCCTATCCAATCAAACACACGCACGATGGAATATTCCTGCAATCCCTTGGAGGCTCCATTGTACAAAGTATGGTTGGAGAATGCCATTGTCCTGCCGTCCTCCTCGACCATCGGAACCACCCCGAAATCTATCAAAGCGGCGATCTCTGACTTTCTGAGATCCATCCTGGCTCCCTTGACGCCATCCAGTGTGCCATACCTCTTTCCGGCGGCAGCCTGAGCGATGACAATCTCTTCTGTGTTGGACATCCGTCCGGCAAGCGCCCCTGAGGCAGGAATATACAAGTCCTCATCCTCTCCGGCCACTTCTGACTTTCTGCGTCCAAGAATATAATTGGCCGTCATCACGATGTTGCCGAGGTACGGTTCCGTGCCTTGCAGACTAGCGTCGTCAAGCTCATCCTTCAGCATCTCAAAGTTCATACTATCCTTGAAGTCCGTGATCATTATGACTTTGTTGCGATAGGCGGTCTGAGCCCACATCCTGACCGTGTCCGCATCACCGAGATAGCCGGGAACGACCAGCATACTGTAGTTGTTCTTAAGATTCAGACGGTCAAAATAGCGTTCAAGCTCATCACGCACAGCCTGTGTGTCCTCCGAATCATTGTCAACCAGTTCCTCCTTGTTGACATTCATCAGAGTGATGCAATCCACCTTTCCCTGACCGGCATTGGCGAAGAATGCGTCCAGACTACGATAGGTCACCTCCAAAGCCTTGATCTCATCGTGGATGCCGAACAGGTTCTCGCTCAGGTTGCGCTCGGCCTTCTCACATTCACTCTTGCAGGATTCGATGATCTCCATCGGATCATTCCCACCCGTCTTAAGGATGTCCACCCACAAGGAAAGTTCGTTCCGAAGACGTTTTCTTGCATCGGCGTAAGCAGAATCAGTAAGAAAGACATTCTTTATCGCCCTACGGCGAGGATCCATATTCTCAACACCTTTGATCAGGCCTTTGATCAACTGGAAGCCACCAAATTTGTCAAGGCCTCCGATGCTGTTTTGAAGAAGTTCCGCCGGATTGGCTATTTCCGGCCTTTCACGCAGTTCCCGACCCTCCGCCGGAACCGTTATTTTTTGTTCTTCCGCTGACATATTCGTAAATTATTGTTAATCACTATTCCGCATCATCCAATTCGGCCAGCAACGCCTTTATGGCATTCTTCAAGTCATTGTGCGCCGACTCATCCTTCAGGGCATTGCGCAGAGTCTTGTTCTTCTCCAACTGACGGATGACGGAATTGTAGGCGTCAATCTTGGATTTTTTTCCGCTGAGCATCTCACTTTGAGCGATGAGCTGTTCGTCCTCAAAATCCTTGATCTGTCGGAAATTGAAATCCTCGTACACCGCTCCGCCTTCTTCCGTAGTCAAGGTCACCCCTTCCTTGGAAGGCTGATAATGCTCGAAAACATCCTTCATACTCTTTGCGGTAAAGCCATCCCTGTCTTCATCAGTGTTAGGCGCGGTGTCTGTGAACTGGTCAGCATAGAGTGTCCGGTTCTGCGGGAACTCGATCACGCCATCCTGCGCGTTCTCTTCCACAACTTTGAAAATTACGGTTTTTCTTGCCATAGTATTTTGATTTATGATTTAATTATCTGATGGTTTCAGTCACAAGTATCTATATCCCAGACTATCGCCTTGTTCTCCTGATCATATTTCATCACCACGCTGTCCCCAGGGTTCACGTCCCCGGAGATTATGAGTTTGGACAACGGGCGACGGATCTCCTTGCGGATGATTCCAAGAATCGGGCGTGCCCCATAATGTGCGTTGAAGCCAACTTTGGTGACATAAGCCCGTGCCGAATCATCTATCTCCAAGGATATATTCTGCTCACGCAGCGTCTTCAAAAGATTCTGAATATGTATGTCAAAAATCTTGTTTATCATCTCCTCAGTTATCGGCGAGAACGGAACGATCTCCGTAAGTCTGGCCAGGAACTCAGGACGGAACTGTCCTTGCATAACATCAAGCATCTGATCGTGTGTAGGAACCACCCCTTCGGCGAAAGATTTGAAAATATAATCGCTTCCTATATTCGAAGTAAAGATTATCAACGAGTTGGAGAAGTCTCCGACCCTTCCGAGCCGATCGTGGAGTTTTCCTTCGTCAAGAATCTGAAGGAACAAGTCAAACACTGATTTGTGCGCCTTCTCGATCTCATCGAACAGTACCACTGAATATGGATGCTGACGTATCTGGTTAACAAGCAATCCTCCTTCCTCATAGCCGACATATCCCGGAGGCGCGCCATAAAGAAGGGCCACTGAGTGTTCCTCCTTGTATTCGGACATATCAAACCTCAGTATCGCGGTCTCATCGTTGAATAGGAACTCCGCAAGTGATTTCGCAAGCTCCGTCTTGCCGGTTCCAGTCGGTCCAAGGAAGAAAAATGACCCGATCGGCTGCCCTTTCTTGTTAAGTCCGGAGCGAGACTCAAAGACAGCGTCAAGAATACTCTTTATGGCGTGGTTCTGTCCGACGACCCTTTTGTGAAGGATTTCCTCTGCGTTTGATAGTTTCGTACGCTCCTCAGACTGGATGTTTCCCATCGGTATTCCCGTCATCCTTGAGACGACATCCCGGATAACAGACTTGGACAGCACCACTTCGGAGGTGTCGTCCTGTCCTGTCTGGGACAATTCGTTCTCGACCTTGACCGAGGCCATCGCACGGTCAAGAAGATCAATCGCCGAGGAAGGCAGATTACGTTCCGGCAGGTACCTCTTTGCCAAACGCACCGTCTCAGCCACCACGTCCTCATCGATCGACATTTTATGGAAGCGTTCATAAGCCGGACATTTGCTTCGCAGAATTTCTTCCGCAAGTTCCTCCGACGGTGCATCTACCGTGATCTTCTCAAAATATGCGGTCAGTTCCTTATCCTTCTCAATGTCTTTCGTAAAGCCATCGACGGTTGTCGTGCAGATAAACTGCACCTTATTCCCAGTCAATGATTTCCTAAGGACAGGAAGGATCGCGTTAAGCGCGGACTGCTTGTCCTCAACACGATGGAAGCCTTCGATCACCAGAACCGGATGCTCATTTTCAGAAAGCGTGTCAATCACTTTCTTGAAGCGATCCTCGATCTCGCCCTTATAGCTTACTCCCTGGGACAGGGAAATCATATCCAACTCATAAGGTGCCATCCCTGCAAGGGATGATGGCAATTTATCCTCAACAGCAAGGTTCAGCAGCCCTTGCACCAAGCTCGTCTTGCCTACCCCTGACTCTCCGACAATCAAGACATTGGCGCGGTCCTTGCGAGCCAGGACCTCGATCACGGAACGAATCTTGTCCTGTACTCCGATGATTTCCTGAACGGTATAGTCTGAAAGCATTGAAGAACAAATCCCGTCTATGGAAGAATACCGGTCTCCTTTACTATGCGATGTCTGCTCCGCAGATTTCTTTTCCGTCACATCGCCTTGTCCGGCAACGACTGCCAAAACCTTTTCCGCCTTGAGGGGCATAGTCTTCAGCTGCTCGGAAGAGAATCCGACTCCTGGACTTACAAGAGCGGCGAGAATGAACTCAATACGTGGTTCCCCAGCCCCGAATCTTTCCTGAATTCCCATAGCCTCTTTTACTACAGAACGGGATCCGTCGGACAGAACCGCATCCTTCATTCCATAAGGAGATTTGTCACACTGACGCACACGGATGTCGCACCAGTCCAACAAATAATAATAATCTTCGTCAAGGGTGTCCTCAAAGAAATTCACGAGACCTATGCTTTTATGCAGCAAAGCCCTGAAAAGATGGGCCGGCTCGATTTCAGGCGACTGGTTGTCCTTGGCGAAAGACTGCGCCACGTGCAACAAGCCAACAGGAAGACTCAATAGATATTGAATATACTTGTCTGACATAAATATGGTTATTACTGTATTTCACGAACAATTCCTAAAATATTCAAGATTGTTCCTTAGTCTGCGGTTCTTCTTACTTTATAGGTTCTATGAATGCGGTAGGGATGTAAGCGGTCGCTATAAGACACAATCCTTGGATCTCAACGACAACCCTCTGCTGCCCCGAAACCCTGGCGACCTTCCCCTCAACGCCCTTGAAATCACCTCCGACAATTTTCACTTTGTCGCCGCTTTTATAATGGCATCTCCTTGGATCCACGATCATAATATGCTCATTGTCAACGCTTGTGACATTGATAAAATTCAGCATTTCATCTTCCGGGACAACGAGAGGCGGATTCTTGCCAAATTCATTCAAAGCAAAATGATTGTAGTAATTCTGAGTTTTTCAATTCCTTGTACCCAAA
>ERZ1034880.131-NODE-131-length-26312-cov-8.655559_pt1 | contig 26312 bp, 41 predicted proteins | sample MGYA00520630_ERZ1034880 | MGnify/ENA primary metagenome ERZ1034880 (study PRJEB33766, sample SAMN09781725) | gut metagenome | biome: gut microbiome | host: Homo sapiens | place: Madagascar | study: EMG produced TPA metagenomics assembly of the PRJNA485056 data set...
GCATCGAGGGCTGGTGGTCGACACCGACACCGAAGGTCACCGTGACCTCCCAATTGATGACGAGCGGTACTCAGAAGGATGCTCGCATCGCTCCACGGGTCCGAGCGCTCAGGAATGCTCACATTGAGATTCACGGTCCGATCGCCCTTGTCCGCATTACCGGCACCGAAGATCTTGACGATCTGGTCACGAGTCAAGACAAGTTCCGGATGCTTGGTCTCATTGGCCACGATGTGCCGTCCGGGAGGCAGGATGCCGCCGCGATCGTACAGGGTCGGCCTATCGTCTCCGACGATGCCGCCGAGCGCGTAGCCGCCCGCACGATTCATTCCGGCCAACGACCCATACCGATGGATCGCGTAATTGCAGCCGGCATAGATGTTGGCGAGCGGGTCGGTGATGCCACGCGAGCGGTACGGCCCCGCATAGGCATTGAATGTGCCAGGAATGGTCTGCATCAGGCCCTGCGACGGGTGACCGGCCTTGGCGTTGGAATCCCAGTTGTTGATGGCGTTCGGATTACCGCCGGATTCCTGGTTCATGCGCCGCAGCACGGTGTCGGCCCAGCTTGCCGGCTGTCCCAATTCCTTGAGGACCCGCAGGACGAGGCTCCGCCATTGTTCCACTCCGCCTCCGACTGCGCCGTGGTATTGGCCACCGGTTCCGATGCTTTTGCTGGTCCACTTGGCTGCGAGGTCGGATGCGTATCCTTTGACCTTGTCCACGAGCGCGGACGCGGCGCTGACCGGCAGCCGTCCAACCATCTGGCCGAATTGCCCGCCGGAAATGGTCGCGACCTGCGTTTTGACCGGATCAAGGATCTTCGAAGTGACCCAGCCTGCCGGGTCCTTGACGAACGCGCGTGCGGATTCGGACAGGTCTTCCAGGAATTTCTTCGCGCCCAACATGGCAGTCCCTGCCGTCTTGCCGATTTTGGAGACGATGCCGCCTTTTTTGAACTTCTGGACGCAGTCGAGCCCCATGTCCTCGCGGACTGCGCGTATGCCGTGGTGGCGTGCCAATGCGTTCCACCGGTAGATGTTGCCGGCTCCTACGGCCTTGGTCCATTCAGGCACCATCCATGCTTCGCCGGGCGAGGTCATGGCCGGAATGGAGTCGACTCCAGGAGCGTAGCCGGGGTTGATTCCTCCGGCCATGCCGCCTGCGGCGAACTTCACCTCGGGCAGGGAGAGTTTCAGTCCGACGGCGCCGGCGACCGAATCCCAGACCTTTTTGATGCCGTTCGTGTAGACGGTGTTGACGACGAAGGCCACCGGAGCCCTAGCGGCCTCCTTGACCTGGTCCCAACTGCTCTTGATCCAATCCTTGGTGGACTGGAACGTCTGGCCGATGGCGTTGACGGCATTGGATATCGGAGATTTGACGTTGTTGTCGAACCATGCGCCGACGCTTCCGAAGATGCCGGTGATACGGTCCTTCGCCGACTGGAATATGCCGGCGAACATGTCGGGGATTCCGATGAAGAAATCGATTATCGATGTCGGGGTGAGTCCCAGCCAGTCGACCAGCGCCTGCCATTTCTGCTGAATCCAATCGCCAGCGGAACCGAAGAAACCGCTAATCGCGTCGGGGATTCCGGAGAAGAAGTCGATTATCGTGGTCGGAGTCAATCCCAACCAGTCAACGACCTCCTGCCATTTGGACTGCACCCATTGGCCTGCCTGGTCGAACCAGCCTCCGACCGTTGATGGAATTCCGGAGAAGAAGTCGCCTATCTTCTGGCCGGTTCCTCCAAACCAGTCCTTGACGCCGTCCCAACGGTCCTCGACCCACTGGGCCGCGCCGTCGAACTTCGACTGGATCTTGACCATCAGGTCGCACCAATTGGTGTTGATCCAATCGCCGGCGTCGCCCCATGCCTTCTTGATGCCGGCCAGAGTGTCCTGCTGGGCTTTGACCTGCGCTGCCGTATTGTCGGCCTGCGCCTGCCCTGCCTCGGAGAACGCGCCTTTGATGCCGTTCCAAGCCTTGACTCCGGCATCGCGTTGACCGGAGCTCATCGAAGCTTTCGCGGAACCGGTATTACCTGCGAACCCCTGCTCGTCGGCTTTCTTTCGAAGGCTTCCGAGTTTGTTCATTCCGGTTTTCGCGGCACCCACGGCCATTGATGGCCAGTTCAGCGGATTCAGGTTATGTTCCCATGTGGAGTTCTTGATTCCGAGGAACTTGTTGTTTTCCTGTGCGGCCTTGTACCGTTTCTGGTAGTCGGCGTATGACTTGTCGCCCTCGCTGAAACCGGGAATTTTGTTCAGTTGACTCCATGCCCACTTAGGAGTGCCTTTTTCGACGTTCTTCGCAGCTGAAAGCATTGCGGTTCCACCGGCTGCGATTCCAACCTTGCCGACGGTAAGCTTTGACAGCCATTTCGGAGCCTTCAGCCCGCCGAGGAACTTGCCGAACGATTTCAGCGCGTTGCCAGCGGTCTTGATGCCTTTTCCGGCGATGCCGAAGCCTTTGCCGATATCCTTGGCGACACCGAAGATGTTCTTCAGGATTTTGAAGCCTTTGCTGCCGAGCCACAGGTAGATGGCCGTGTCGAAGATGGTGCCCTGCTGTTCAGCGGACAGACCGTTCCACGCCTTCTCGATTGATGCGAGCAGGTCGAGCAGTGGCTTCAGACCTTTAAGCGCCACGTTGGCGGCTTTCAAGGCCTTGTTCAAGTTCGACTTGTCGCCATCCGCCGGGGTGTTGAAGAATTCACCCAATCCGGGAAGGTTCTTCAGCACCTCGCTGGCGGAGTCGCGGATGCCGAGGAGGCTGTCTTTGAAGTCGATGAGTGTCTGGCGGTCTGCGTGCTCGAAGGCACGGTTGAACTCGTATGAGAATTCGCCGGTCTTGATGAAATCGGTGAGACCTTTATACCCCCCACCGAATCCGCTGGTAAGCGTCTTCGATGTCCGCATACGACTTCTTGTCGATGTGGAAAGATTCAGCCAATTTTTCGTTGACTTTGCCGGTCTCGACGAATTCCAATGATCCGGAGACAGCCTTGGCCACAGCCGAGCCGACATCTCCGAATTTCGCCGTAAAGCTGTTAATGACGCCGCTGATGCGGTCGACACCGAACGCCTCGATAATCTTCTCGATGGCCTTCTGGGCGCGGCTCTTCGCGTTCTCCATAGCGGTGCCGATGCCCTGTGTGGCGTCTTTTGCCTGCGTCGCGAAGCTGGCGTACTGCCCGTAACCGTCCTTGTTGAGCTTGACGAGCGCCTTATTGAAGTCCTCGAAGGTGACCTTGCCACCCTTCATCGCCTCATATAGGTCGTTCTGCTTCGCGTTTGCGCCAAGGATGCTCTTGGCCAATTGGTTCATCTGGCCAGGCATTGCATTGACGACACTTCGCCATGCGGCGGCATCGACCTTGTTCGCCGACAGCATCTGGTTGTACTGTTCGATGGCGTTGGCCTGCATCACGGTGTCCTTGCCGCCGGCCAGGACCGCGTTGTTGAACGCCAGCGCGATGCTGGTCGCCTCGTCCAGATTCTTGGTCAACGGAGCAAGCTGCTGGACCATGCCGATCATGCTTGATGTGGTGGTCGGCAGGCCGTCGATGCTGGCGCTGATGCGTTTGATGGCTGCGGCAGCGTCATTCGAGTCGTACCCCAAATTCTTCATGACTTTGGGGAAATTGTTCATCGTGTCGGCGCGTTTAATGGCGCCTTCCACATTGCTGGTGATGATGTTTGAGACTTTGCTGAATGCCGACTGCGCGAACCCGCTGATGGCTCCGAACTTCGCGGCTCCCCACGCGGTGAAGAAGCGTTCGGAATCTCCGACTCCCCTTGCGGCAGTGGTAGTGACGCTTGATTGCATGCTACGGAAGGAATTGATGGCATTGCGCGCCGATGCCGCGGCGGACGCGAAAAATCCCGACTGCTTGGAAGTGCTCGCGTTCAGATTCGTCTGAGCGTCGTGGAGCTGCGTCTGAGTCTCTTTCAGGCCTTTGCTGGCGGCTTTGAGTTGTTCCTCAGCCGATGTGACGGCTTCGGTCTTCTGCCTCGCCTTGCTCCTTGCGTCGTTAAGTCGTGCTTGGGCGTTGATGGCCTGTGAGGAGGATTGTCCGCTTTTGACGACGGTTTCCTGCAGTTTGACTTCGGCGGCCTGTACGCGCAGGTCGGCGCTTTTCTGCTCGTCGCGCGCCTTCGCGATCTGCGACGTGCACTGGCTGACCGCCTGCGCGGCCTGGTTCTCAGCCTGCTGCAGGCTCTTGACCTGCTCCGACAGCACGTCACGGCCAGCGGCCTGGTTCATTGCGTCGGAGAATTTCTTGCCGGCATTCCGTCCTGCGGAGGTGGCCGCGACCGTCACACCGCTGTTGAGCTTCGTGCCGAAAGCGCTCAGATTCGGGAGCACATCGATCCATGCGGCTGTGCCGGCCATGAGACCACCTCACTGTTCAGTTTTTCGATTGATCGCCCGTGACAAGCGCCATGAGCTCGCTCCGCTCCTGCGCGTGTAAGGCCTTGCTGTCGACAGACGACTGTTCGCGTTTGGACTCAGCCATCACGACAGCCGGAGGCTTGGTGCGAGGCCTGATGTCATCCTCTTCAAGGGGATGCTCCACAAATGGAGCGCACTGGGTGATGGTTAGCTGGATGTCACGGAGCATGTCGCCCAAATCGTGCAACAGCCATTCCGACTCACTCCAGCCATCACCAGCCAAAGCACGAAAGAAGACGTTGTCCGGCGGCATGTGGATTATCAGCGCATGCAGTGCGCGAAGACTGATCTTGCGCTGCCAGAACTCTTTGATTGGGTCACGCGGCGCGTAGACCGCGCATAACGCGGCCTCCAATTCCTCCGCGTGACCATCACCATCAAGGAGCTCTAAAGCGTTGTAGGGTTTCCCTCACTGTCCGTCTCATGCACTTCATCGGTCGCGTCGTCGAGCAGGAGGAAAAGCAGACTGATCTGTCCGCCGGCCTCGATGAAATCATCCCACTGGGCGCCGAGCAGCGCTTTCGCCAAGTCGAACTGGTCGTCGGACTCCTGCGCCTTCGCGAAGGCCTTCTTCTCCTCGTTCGTCTGGAAAAGCGGCGAATGGATCCGGAATTTCTTCGCGTCCGGCTCATCGTCGATGGTGAACTCGATCCACTCCCGAATCTTCGGGTGGGATTCCAGATACTTCGCCTTCACGGCCTTGAGAGAGCGGATCTTGCGCCTCTTGGTGTTGTTGTCGGTCATTTTTCAATCCTTTCGAAAAAATCAGTGTTCCTTTCGGTGAGAGAAGAAGGGAAAATCCCGCACCGGTGAAAGGAATCAAAAGCCCGATGCGGGAAGAATCAATGTCAGTCGGCGACCGGCTGTGACTCGGAGGACGCTGCCTGATCGGACACCGGCTGCGACTGGGAGACATCAGCCTGATGCGCGGCACCGGTCTTGGCGATCTTCTCGCCCTCGTAGAACACCTTGCCGGTCTTCGGATCCTGGAAGAAGGCGAAGGTCTGGTCCTCACCCTCGGCGTCGGAACGGTTCTTGGTGGAATCGCCCTGATTCGAGACCTTGACGCGATACCCGGCCTCGATGCGATAATGCGCCGCGTCACCCACGCCGTCCTGACCAATCCAGATCAGGCGGTAGTACGGGAATTCCGTGGTCTTTCCATCGGTGAATTCGAAACCCTCATCCTTGTTTGCCGGCCACTGGGAGACGGGCAGGCCATGGGCCAAGGCCTTGACCCACGCGTTCATTTCCAGGAAGGTGAGCTGCATGGTGCGGGTGCGTCCGGTGATGTCGGAGCGCACCGGCTCCAGATCCTGCACCGCACTGGTGTCGGCGGATTCGATGCCGCGACTCATCTTCGCGCCATCGGTGCTGATGTAGCCCATCACCTTGAAACCCTCGGGCAGCTGATTCGGTTTGTTGGTTGCGGTGTCGAAGAAAGGATCCGGCATCGCGGTCGAATAGTCGGCGATCGCGAGCAGCTGAGTGCCCCACTTTCGCACGTTTCCGTTATTGTCGTTGAGAATGCTGGGCACATCGGTGATGGCAACCATCATTTCCTCCAATCGTTGTCGTTATTTGAGACTGGTTTTTGGGCGCATGTCGAGAGATGCCGTGGCGGTGCAGCGAAGCACGCCGGCGGCACGCTCATATGCGATTTGAGAGAATTCAGTGATTCGGGCGGCGTCAACGTAGCCGTAGCGGTTGCCTCGGCCTCCGAGCCTGAAGATGGAAGCTTCGATACGTCCGGTGATGTCGGCCATCGACTTCCAGTCGGCCGCGTACACGTCGATGTCGACGCTTCGCGTGCGCGTATAGTCGGCACCCTGACCTCCGCCGGGCGCCGGCGTGACCATCACACAAGGCAGATGGTCTTTCATGTCATCCGGCAGCTTCGAAACCGCCGAGATGCCGACATCGTCCTTCAGCCAAGCGATCAGCAAAGGGAGCGGGTGGGGCCATTGGCCTTGCAGAAGCATGAGTCAATCCCCCATCTCCGCTATGGCACGGCGCAGGAAGCCCTTCTTCGGCAGTCGGCCGCCGTACTCCTTCTCCGCGGCCTGCTCGTCGCCGACGACGATGCGCGCATATGGCCTTTGGATGTGGCTCGGCGACTTCGTGCCGGGACGTCGTCCTTGCACGACGCGCACCGATTCGGCGTAATGCCGGTCGCCTTCCTTGAGCGCGATGCGCTTCACGATCGGAGCGAGCCGACGTGCCTTCGCATTCAAAGCTGAGGTGACGGTCGGATTGGACAACACGTTTTTGCGCATCCAATCCTCATCGACCGCGAATTTCTTGGTCATGACGTCACCTCCGTCATCCACCACTCGGTGTGGTTCCCGATGCCGTCGGGCGTTGTGTAGTCGAATGCCGCCGAAGCGGGCTGGAAAGTGCGGCCATTCCATTCGATGCGCGAATCGCCCGTGAGCAGACTCGCCACGAGATCGCCGGAATGGCTGAAGCACTTGAATTGCGGCAGGTGGTTCACGTCCTGGAAGAGCGGCAGGTCGGTCGCTGCGACCGGCTGCACGTTGCACCCCTCGAGCACGGTTTTGCGCGTCGCATACTGCTGCTGGCCGAATTCGTCCGGCTCGCCGTCCACGACTTTCGTCGTGATGGTGAGCGTGTGTCCGTGGATACCGTCCATGTCAGTCCACCTTGTATCGGGCGACCATCGCCGCCCACTGGGCTGTCGTGCCGACAGTCAGAGCGGACGAATAGGTGCGCTGTTCCGCGCCGGTCGTGTAGGACACGAGTCCGGGCAGCGTCTGGTAGATGGCCGCGGCCTGTTCGAGCACGACATCCTGGATGCCTTTCGGCACCGGGGCATAGCCATGCCTGTACGTAACCTGCACGCTCCGCCACTTGTCTGGGATCGGCCGGTCGAGGCGTATCGCGCCAGACGCGGACCATTCGAAATCCGTTACCTGTCGTCCGTTGATGACCAGCGCCAACACCTCATGCACCGGAAGACAGGGCAGTGTGAGCGCCCTACCACCATCGGAGTCGAGGATGACGGTTTCGGTCATCATGCTGATCGGATTGTTGGCCTGTTCGCGGAATCTCCCGGAAGCGAGGTCCAATGCGAGTTTGAGTTTCTCGTCATCGGCCTTGCCTCCGGTCTTCAAGGCGAGATCATCGATGGAGGCCAGCGGGTCAAGCGTCGACTCGACCATCGGTCACCTCCGGATCACTTGTGGTCCGCGCCGGAATCGGAGGAGGTGCTGCCGGATAGCTTGATAACGGCGATGCGCTTCGGTTCGCGGATGAAGAGCATGTTGCGTTCCTCGGCACGCACGTAGGTCAGGTTGTGGCGCGCGTCGTCTTCGTTCTGGTTGAACGCTTCGATGGTCAGCGGCACGTAGTTGAGCAGCTGCACGGTGGAGAACTCGCCCATGACGGCGGTGCCCTTCGGCAGTGCCTGCGATTCGATGCGCGGGATGCCCCACAGGGTGCTCGGACCCGCCGAGAATGGACCCTGTCCGAAGTAACGGCCCTGCTTGTCCTGCATGAGATCGATTGCTTCGTTGTCCTCCGGATTCAGGACGATGGCCTGAATGGTCGTTCCGATGTTCGACAGGACGGTCTTGGCGTGACGGACGGTGGCGAACACGTCGGTGTCGAAGGCGACCTGCTGGGTGCCGGTGGTGTTCAGGATGCCCTTCTGCGCCACATCGGTTGCGGAATCGCCGTTGAGGATGGTCTTCTCCAAGTAGGCGTTCAGGTTCCGGGTCAAGGTGCTGTTGATGAGCGAGCTGATGATGCCGTCATCATGGAGTTCCTGGTTGGTGACCTTGATGCCGTCGGCGCAGGTCCATTCCTTCGCCTCGGCCATCTGGGTGCCCAGCTCGGACAGCGGCTTTGCAGCGCCTTCTTTGACGGCTGCGGCGTTGTTGGTGACGCTGATGAGCTGACGGTACTGCACGTAAGCGGAATTGGTGGTGCCGCGGGTGATGAGGTCGAGGAAGATATTCGGCTTCGGATAGGTGATATCGGTGTAGCCCGGCAGCACTGTCGGCGTCACGGCGCCCGGCAGCGCGGTTGACAGCGGGTTCGGATCCTGCTTGACGCGCACGCGAGTCTTGGCGATGCGCACCGGCGTTCGATCCGGTGTGGTCGCGTTCTTGAAAGCGAGGTAGGCGTCGGAATGGACGAATGCCTCGCCGATAGTCTTGTATGTGATGGCCTTGCCGGACACGTCGTCGGACGGCTCTGAGGAGGCAAGCATGCTCTTCAGGGCTTCTGATGCCTCATGCTCCTTGTCGATCCTCGCCTTCAGGTCGTCGGCCTTGGCGCGCAGGGAGATGATCTCCTCGTTCTCGTCCGTGGTGAATTCGCGGCCTTCGCCCTGCGCCTTGTTGGCGATCGCCTTCACGCGGGCGATGGTGTCCTGCAGTTCCTGCTTCATGCTCATGTTGGAATCTCCTTCGGTGATGAGCTGTGTTTCCATTTCCGCCGCCCACGCGGTCAAATCGGGCAAGTTCTCAACGTCGGCCGGTTCGCCCTCGCTCTGACGGTCGGGTTCCTCTGCCTGTCCGTCGGTGGTATCCTGCGATCGCTCCTCGTTCATGACCTCGCGGATCATGTTTCGGAGCTCGTCGCGGTCGAGTTGCATTGAAAAAGGCCCCGGACCATTCGGTTCGGAGCCTTCGTTTGAATCAGTGTCCTGCTGGCCTGTGTCGGCCGGCGGGTCCTCGCTTTTCGTGCTGACCAGTCGTGTCTCCGGATTCGCGCCCTTGAGACAGAGACTGACCTCGAAAAGGTCGAATTTGTGGATCGGCCAGACAAGATCGCCGTCCGGCGCGGTTTGCACATCGTCGTACCATGCTTCGCCGCCGACGCTGAACTCGTGCACGCGGCCGTCCTTCAAAAGCTTGAAGCACTGCAGGCCATTTGGACTGCTCAAATCAAGCTGGCCATCTATCTCAAGGCACGTGTCGGTCTGCCGCATGTCGGTGATGACACCGACATTCGCGTTCGGGTCGGTCCAATTGTGGCTGAAGAGGATCGGGATGGTCTTGCCGGCGCGGAAATTCGCGATCGAATCATCGAAGGCGTGCGGAAGCATCATGTCGCCCTGCGAGTCGACCACGTTGAAGGTCGATACGACCGCGGTGAATTTGCCTTCGCCTAGAGACTGGCCGTTACTCACGCCCATTGGCTCGGACTTGGCGAGAAGCGTCTTCCTCCGGCTCTCGGAGAGAGGACGCGTGTCATTCCTGTGCATTTGCACCTCCAAGATTCTGCGAGCCGCTGTCGTGAGGGCTCGCCTGAGTGCCGCCGCCGCGGACGGTGTTCAATTGGGTCAGGATCTCGTCGTATTCCTCGCCCTTCGGCTCGAGACCATGATCTGCTCGCGCCTCGTTGACGCTCATCCACGGACCACCGACGGCGGATGACGTGACCTGCGCGTCATCGACGAAGCTGCCGCGCAAAGCGGATTCGATATTGAATTCGATGAACTGGCCTTTGAAGAATCGACTGCAGATCTGCTCGTTGAAAGCGCCTTGCAATTGCTCGAACAGTGGGCCTAGCGTCTCACGGTAGAGCGCGTCGCGGAAGGCCTGCTGCGAAGCGTATTTGCCTTCCCTTGCGCCGACCATCTCCGGCGGCACCTGATAGGCGGACGCCACCTCGATGTCGCTCAAGGTGCGTCCCTCGACCTCCTGCGCGTCCTTCGGTGTGAATTCCGTGCCGACCTTCTGATAGGCGATGCCGCGCAGGATGGGGCTCTCGCCCTCCTTGCCGCCACCGTCCATCCAATTCGCAAGCTCGGTCTGCAACCTGCGTCGCGCATCGGAGGACAGAGCCTTCTCGTTCAGATCCTGCGCCCAGTAGCCCGGCATGCGCAGGCCATGCTTCCATAATTGGCGACGCCACTTCACGGCCTCGGTATGCTCGTCCAAGGTCTGCTGCAGCGTGAGCATCGGACTGATGCCCTCGAATGAGCCATAACCCTTGTCGCGAAAATATCCGAGCGTGGTGTCGGGATCATCGAATCGAATGTACCCGTCCGGGTTGGATGCCGGATCGGTGGTGGTGAAGCCGTCTGCCTCATCGATGATGCCCGGACGCCTGTGGAATCGCCATTGCGAGGTCGGAAGCCTTTCAAGCGTGCCGTCTGCGTCGGAGTAGACGACCAGGAATCGGTCGAAGAGCATCAGATCGGCCACGATGTCGTGAATCAGCCGGTAGGTGCTCGTCCCGTTCGCGGGGTTCGGATGATTGACCAGCTGATGCAATGGCCCATCCGTAAGCATCTTCCTTTTACCGTATGGCTCGCCCTCGAATGCCTGGATATGGACGCGGGCCACGTTTCGCGCGACGAATTCCACGACCTTGCGGACGCTCGGCTGCGTCGAATAAATCTCGAATGCGCGAGGGCCGCTCGACAATGGCATTCCGGGGTCGACCACAGGCCATGGACCGGTCACCGTAGCACCATTCCTGCCGGCGAAGTCGATGACACTGCCGGAGCCTTTGAAAAGGAGGCTCATTCGCTCACCGCCTTAGCAAGTTTCAAAATCACAAGACCGGAAACAATCCAGCCAAGAGGAATCCAGACCAGAAAACAGCCGGTGACGATGAAAGCGAGTCCGAGAATCTCCAGAATCATCTGCAGAAGGTCAAGCAAAAAGGCTCTCCGTCTCATAGATGCTCCTTTCCGGCGCGGGGCGGGTCAGTGCCTCGCTCAAAGCGTTCAGGGTCGCGGCCACGCCGTCGATCTTGTCGCCGGAGTTCTGCTTGTCGGGCTGTACGTTGCCGTTCGTGTCGGTCTTGACGGCCAGATTGTCCACATTCCACCGCAGTACCGGATTGCCGTGGTGTCGGAAGAGCGGAGCGTCCTTCGTGCCGGTGAGCAGCAGTCGCTGCATCTCCTTGAGCACCGGGCTCAGGGTCTTCGTGCCCTGCCGGACGATGGTCAGACGATCCACGTCCAACCCGGCCTCCTGCAGGTCATTGGCGACCTGCGTGGCGTTCCACGGGTCGTAGCCGATGGTCTGCACATCGAAAAAGTCAAGGTCATGCAGGATGCGCTTCTCGACATATGCGTAGTCGGTCACGTCGCCGGGCGTCAGGGTCAGCCAGCCGTCGCGCACCCACACGGATGCCATGCCCGCCGTGCGCTTGTCCAATGCCGGCAAATCGGACTCGGGCGCCCAGAATCTCAACAGCACGTCATAGCCGCCGCAATCGTCCGGGAAGAGCAGCGACCACGCCGTCAGATCGGACACCGCGCCGAGATCCCAGCCGCCATAGCAGACGCGGCTCTTGTACGCCTCGGCCATCTGGTCGGGCGAAGCGTAGACGGCACCGGCATTGCGGTCCCACGAGTCCAATGTGATGAAGCGTTCTGACTGCTTCGTGCGGATGCCGAGATGCAGTCGCAGGTAGCTGGCGAGCTGCGCAGGCGAATTCCGCGCCTGATTGGCCTGAGCAGCCAAATATTCCGCACTCGGGCTCTTACCCCAGCCGGGGTTCGCCTTCATTTGCGTCTCGACGGCGAATGGATCATCGGTCTCGTCGGCACCCCAGACCACGCCGTAATACGTGGTGTCGGTGATGGTTCCAGCGGCCAATTGCTCGACATACTTTCTCGTCTGATCGTAAATCGTGTTCGATTTGCCGTCATCAGGCGTGGTGATGCGCACGCCCAATGGCTGGGTTCGCGAGCCGCGACCAGTCTCCAATGTCCGCACCAGATCCGGTGTCTTATGCACGTGAAGCTCGTCGACGATGAAGCAGTGAAGGTTCATGCCATGCGCAGCATCTGCAGCGGAGCTGATGACCTCCATGTAACTGCCGGAGCGATTATGCACGATGCGCTTCTGATGTGCCGTCATCACACCCTTCAAAGCCGGCGTCTTCTCCACCAATTGCTTGATCGGCTGGAACACGAAGCCAGCCTGATGCTCGGTGGACGCGGCGCACACGACCTGCGCACCCTGTTCCCCATCGGCCCCCAACATGTACACGGCGATGCCGCCGGACAGCGTCGACTTTCCGTTCTTACGCGGCACATCGACATACAAATCGCGGATGATGCGCACCCACTGTCCGTCGGCGTTCTTCTTCACCCATCCGAACACTGGGGCGAGGATCCACACCAGCTGCCACGGGTCAGGGTCAAGCGGCTTGCCAGCCCACTTGCCCTGCGTGTGACGGAGTGTGTGGAAGCTCAATAGCACCTTGTCGACGCGAGCTGGGTCGAACACTGCGCCCTCGACGTTCCTTGGCTCCGGTGTCTTGATCTTCGGCACCTGCCATTCCTTCGGCAGGTCCATGCCACGCTCCAGGCAATACCAAGCGACCTCGGGACTGATCTTCAGACGTTCCAGAGTCTCAGCGTCCGGCAGTTCAGGCGAACGGGTTGAATTCTTCATCTTCCTCGGCCTTTCCAGCGACATTCGATTCGCTCGCCGGAGTCAGGCCGAACTCATGCGCGAAAGCACGAATCGTATTCTGCGATTGGGTCAGCACGGTAAAAGCGGGATTGAGCTTGCGAGCACCACGCTCCGTCTCGATGAGCACGCCCTCCTCGTTGATGCACTCCTGCGCGGCCCTCATCGAAGCCACAGCAGTGCAATACGCCACGAGCGCATCCCGATCCTCCGGCTTGATGAGCTTCAACCGCGCGAGCTTCGGAACGATTCGCCGCCAAGTGTTCAACGCCTCGCCGCACAGCCACGCCGGCACCGACGGAGCCTTATGCTCGAAACCTGCATCGTCCTCCGAAATCTTCCTGCCGCCTGCATCACGATCAGGACCACGACCATTGATGACCCTCAACTGGAGAGGCTGCCGCTGCGGTCCACGAGCACCCATGACAGCCTCCTTCACATGGTGGTTTGACCCCTAAAAACTGAGACGCGCGAAAAAGAGTTTCGGCGGCGCCCCAAGTCGAACGTTTGTTCGACTTTCGGAACGCCATACCCGTCAGTGGAATATCCGGGGGTGGTTCCTTCGGTCTTCCTGGTCTTTAAGGGTCTTGCATTGGTCGCATAGTGTTTGTGTGTTGTTGATGTCGAGGAATGCTCCGCCTGCGCCGACTGGGATGATGTGGTCGACGTTGGTGCCTTTATGGTTGCATCGTCTGCAATTCGGTTCGAGCTTCATGCGTTCGGCTCTGACGTGCATCCATTCGGTGTGGTGTTGTCTCAAGGCTCGTGTGTGCGCTGATGGATTCTGCCATGGCTTGCGTTGGTGTTGGTCGCAGCGTCCTTGTCGTGTGGCTTTGCGATTGCATCCATGGTAGGTGCATCGTGCTTGTGGTCTTGTCGGCATTAGTCGGTGACTTCGATTCCAAGACGCTGGAGCGCTGAAAGGAAGTCTTCCTCGTAGATTCGCATGCCCCAGGCTTCCAAGGCATCCACCCTGCTGATTTGCATGCCCACCTGTTCTCCTTGGTCGGCTATGCGTGTGAGCTGATGTGCGATCTCTTCGAGGGCTTCTTTCATTTCTGCTCCTTTCGGCGTGTCATATCTACCTGACTTGCATAACTATAGATATTATGTTACTATAGTTATATCAGCCAAGGAAAGGAGGTGAACATGAAATGGACGGACATCGTAAGCGCCATCAGCTCGGTGGTGGGCAACATCATCGCGCTGGCGGCGCTCGTCATCTCGATACGGCGCAAACCACGCCATAGGAAATGACGAAAGGGTTCCGAGCACTCCAATTGCCCGGAACCCCGGTTCCATCCTATTTCATGGCCATCATGAAGACAAGTACACTGTTCGCCGTTTGCGGCATCGTATGCGGACTGACGGCAGTTTCGCTCGGCTTCGCCGGAAAGCCGTGGCAGGCCGGACTGTTCGGACTCGCGGCGGGAATTTGGAACATCGCCACGCTCATCATGGAAAGGAGGGGTGGCGATGACGACTGAGTACCTCGGCGTCAAACAGGTCGCAGAACGCCTCTGCATCACTCCGGGAGGACTGCTCAATCTGAAGCTGCCGGAGCCGGACGTGCGCATCGGCCGCACGCGCGGATGGCTGCCGGAGACCATCGACGAGTGGAACGCGAGGCGTCCCGGTCGTGGCGTCGGCGGCGGCAGACCACGCAAGCACAAGGAGAACGAATAAGTCGGAAGCCCGGAAGACAATTCCGGGCTTCCTTTGTTTTATGGGTGCCTTCGGCGGGATTCGAACCCGCGTCCACACGCGGCCGCAAGGAAGAGAATCCAATAAAGACTCGCGGCCGGCCGGTACGATCTACCACTGATTCCTACGAAGGCATGGACAGGCGGATTTGAGCATCACCGCATCACGGAAGCACGGGATTGGCTTGCCTGCCACATTGGGGTATGTCCACTCTGACGGGAGTGGGCGGAGCGTGTCCGATATGCCGTTCGGGCAGGACGGGACTGCAACCCAGGGAGTTAGGAGAATCCATGGCGGATATGAAAAGGGTTCAAACCAAGTCACCTCGGTCTGAACCCTCTAATCCACTGACAATTCTGCCTTGCACTTTGAAAAATGTCAAATCACGTCATGCCGGGCGAGGCGCGCGTGTACGTCGGACAGGCGGTACAGCGGCTGTCCCTTCTCGTTTCTGCCGGCCGGTTGGATCCTGCCGCGCTTGCGCCACGAGTAGATCGTGTTCACGCTGCACTGGAACCCGCATTCGCGCAGCAGCTCCGCGCACTCCCCCGCCGTGAACGCCCTGCCGGATTCGATGCACTCCTTCAGGAACCCCAATCGCACGTCGACCACGCGATAAGTGTTGCCGCACACCGGACAGTCAACACTTACCGCGCCGACCTCCGCACTCAGCTCCACGCCGCACAGAGGATTCAGGCACCTGCCGATACCATGCTTGGATGGCGGCACGTCGATGATGCCCAGCGTCTTGCGCACCAACCGCTCCCAGTCATGCCAAATCAGACCAATGTCCGACAATCGTGAAAGACGATTGCAATCCGCGCAGATACTCAGGCATTTCAACACGGACGGATGAATCCTGCTATCGGCCCATGGCATGGCCGGCGGAGCATACAACCGCCGCCAAAGAGCGACAGCCAGATCATCGATCTCCTGCAGATGGTCAATCACAGACAACCTGACCGGCGTCGGAGCCGAAGCCAAATTGGTACGGCCGGGCTGATGGCCACCGTAATGTGCGGTGCTGTCCAGAAACTCGCGCAGGACCTGGATCCATGACGGATAGTCGCGGAGCCATCCCCTCATTACGGCATCGCACTTGTCGCACATCGTGTTGCGAAGATTGCACTCCCCGCCGCACACTTGGCACATGCCGGCGAGCGCTGGCTTGTGTTGGTTGGTTTGTGCTGGTTGTGTCTGGTTTGGTGTTGGTTGGGATTCGTTGGTTGGTTCGTTCATTTGTTCGATTCCCTCCGGCGGTGTAGTCTGGTTTGTGGTGATGCCAGGAGCCCGGCCGGAAGGTCGGGTTTCTTGTTATTTGCGGTGTTGTTGGATGATCGCTTTGATTTCCTCTTTGGGGACTTGGGGCACCAGTGGTGCGATCTCATCGAGGCTGTATCCGGCCTGATGCCATTTGACGATCATGTCTATGAGGACTTTCTTCACTTTCATTTCCTGCCTGCTTTCTTCTCGTGGTGTTCCAGGATGGCGAGCGCCAGGTAGATGGATAGGATTGCTGGGATCATGAGTATCTGCCTGATGGTCTTGAGCATCCATTTCATCGGTCGATCGTCATCTCATTTGTTGTTTTTCCTAGGCCGCGTTCTTCACGCCATTTCTTGTATTTCCGGACCTTGTACCGGCGGAGTCCTTCGAGGATTTGCCAGGCCACATTCCGCCATCCTTCGGCCGTGGCCTTGTCGAAGACTGTGCCACTGTCCAGCTTCGCCCAATCATCAGCGGTCTTGTCGATGCCCTCAAGCTCACAATTCCATTCAAGCCACAGCTTCCGGGCGACAAGCTCAGTCAACTCTTCACGGTTACTTATTTCGGCACCCTCGCTTTGGTTAGGCACCTCACTGGGTATCTGGCTGGAATAGCCGAGCATGTCTTGACAGTGGTTGATGGTCTGCTGGAACGCGTCGAATCGTCCGTCGTTGTACTGGTAGTCCACACATCGTTCCTTGGCCTCGTACGCTTCGCCAACCTTGCGTCCAAGCCATTCGATGACCTCACGCAAGGTCCTGTCTTTCTCGGTGACATTCGTGGCCATATCATTTCTCCTTCCTGGTTGTTCTGGCGCATTCCGGGCAGAGGCTCTTCTTGAAATCGTCTGCATTTACCTGCCATCCCTCGTATTCGAGCCGGTGCAGAGGTCCGACATCCCACTTGCGGCATTCGCGGCATGAGAGATGACGGTGGTTCGGACAGAGGCTGTCGCATGGATAATCTCGGTCGATGTGCCATCCCGCGGCTTCCAGCTCGTCCGGCGCTCCACTGTCGGTGATGTCGCAGTCATGGCATTCGACGTGCCAGTGGAGCGGGCAGTAGTGCCTGCCTTGGAGCTCGTCGCATTGCCAGCCGTGGTCGGCGGCCTCGTTGTCGGCGTCCTCGTAGGTCGCGTCATAGACGGAAAGGCTTGTGTGGCACTCGTCGCAGACGACGAACAGCTCATGGATTTCCTGGTAGCTCATCTTGCCGGCTCCTTGTCGGCTCCGCTCACATGTCTCCAGTCGCAGGACAGGCCGCCCCTCCTGTAGCCCGAGTAGACGACGCAGTCCACTTTCCTCTTGTCGGTCAGGGTGATGACGCATTCACGAAAGTCTCCGTCTTCGTCCTGGGAGCACTGCGATTCGATGGACCTGACCGCATGCGCTGGCGTGGAAGGCTCCGACGTGCTCCCGCATCCGGCGAGCGCCATGCATATGACGGTGATGGCGAGTGTGATGCGTGTTGTTTTTCTCATTTCGTTTCCTCCTGGTGTTTGCGCCATCCGCCGTTGGCGTATCGGTTCCATCCGCGTATCGCGGTTTTGATGTCGTCGTCCGGGGTGGTGATCCAGACGGCGTTCGGACATCCATGGCATTTGGCGATCCAGATGCAGCGCATCGTGGCTCCGATGATTCGGGCGTAGGGTTCGATGCCGGGTTTTCTCGTGCCGCAGTATGGGCATGGGCTGGTCCTATGCCATTTCCTGGCATGTGATGTGGTGTTTTTCATGGTTTGCCTTCCGTGATGACGACGGCGCGGATGCCGTCCGAGGTTTTGTTCGTGTGGTGGCGTAGGTCGCAGTCGATGACGTGCAGGCCGATGCCTTGGTATTTCAGGACCGCGTGGACCGGACTCAACCGGATCAGATCCAATGGGCCGTCCAACGTGACGTCATTGTGGGTGAGCGCGATGCACCGCCGGCCGATCAGGTCGGCGGGATTCCGGTACCGCCACGCCGTATGGGACTGGACCGTCATGGCCTGCCTCCGATCCAAGCGACCAGGACGGCCGCGCACAGGAGCCTCATGGAAATGACGGTCATCACCATGCTCCCTTCAGAAGCTTGCGGTACCACTTGTAGTCGTTGATGTCGCGTCGGATGCAGTCGCGTACCCTGTGCGTGCCACGATGTCCCTTGTACGGATCCTCGGGACAGTCGATGAACCTCAAATACCGGCGGAGCGTGGTCAGGTCTAACTTGCGGTAGGACAGCCACCTGTCCGGGTTCAGGTCGAGACGTTTCAGGAAGTCGATGTCGAAATCCACGTTCGTGCCCGCCGGAACCAGGGCGAACCGTTGCGAGAGCGAGTCGAGATACTCCTCCACGGCGTTCGCGACCGCTTCCACGCAGTCGTTCCTGTCGGAACCGTTCAACAGTTCGAACAGAAGCCCGTTGTCCGTATGCATGGAGAACGCTATCGGACTCATATCCAACAGGTCGAGACAGTCCGGACGGATAATGCGATGCAGGGATCCATACGAATGTTCGCCCAACACGTCCGTGCATTCCATGCCGACCTCCAACGGCAGGCTGTCATTCCTGTCCGTGCCGGTCGTTTCGAAGTCGAGCCAGAGCAGCGCCTCCGGCTTCACGTTCAGGTCTTTGTCCTGTTCCCTCATGATTGTTCCTTCCAATTGCTTTGCCATTCGATGATCTCGATTTGCGTGAGCCGTTGCGCCGTGCCGTCATCCAACAGCCACCACCAGTCGCCGTTCCAGTCGCGTATCGGCGCGTTGAGCGGATCGCGCCAGCTCGGGATGATGTAGCCGAACCGTTCCGCCTCAGCCGGATGCGCGTGCACCCAACCATGACAGCCGGTCGTGCCCGACCCGCACAGTTCAACGATGTTGCTCGGCAGATCGCGCATGGCCGGGTTGGCCCGACGGCGCAACTGCCTGTGGTGGCCGCTCCTGCCCGGCCAGACGCTCGGGTCGTGCAGGTTGCGTCCGCAACGCATGCAATGCCAGCCCTGACGTGCGAGCGCGACGCGTTTCGATTCCTGGAATTGCCGGTCGCTCATCGTCGCTCCCTTCCGATTTGTTCGAGCAGGTTGATGCAGGTCGAGCAGTCGCGTTTGATATCGCGGACGAGGTCAAGGTCCATATCGGCGAGCGCCGGGCCTTTGAGCGCGTCGAGTTCCAATCGGTCCGCGGCCTGGATGGCCGAGGTGAGGATGCCGGCCATGTGTGCGATGGTCATGGCGTTCATGCCGCCGCCTCCTGTTCGAACAATTGTTCGGCCAATACGTCGCCGGGCACGTTCGCGAGCTGACGGCGCAGCATGTCCGGATCCAAGCCCTGGTTGAGCAGGTCGGCGACCTTGCATGCGAGCTCCATGTACGTGTCCGTGCCCTCGCAGGCTATCGGGCCGAGAACGCGTTTCACCTCTTCGCTGCCCCACGTGAACCGTCGGCGAGCGTTGGAATCTTTTGGTGTGGCGAATCCGCGTTCCTTGCCTTTGACGAGCCAGTTGCGGAATTTCGCGTTCCAGTCGGCCGAGCATGTTCCCGAGTCGAGGGCACGGTCGCGGAATTTGTCGGCTTCGATGTCGCAGTCGATGCCGAGCCTGTCGGCGAGCGCCTGGTGTTCCTCAGAGGGTTTCCAGTCGGCTGGTATTGGGATTGGTTTTCTCGCGCGCGCGTTACTCTCTCTAGGTTCTATATAACTTTCTTCCTTATATAGGTTTGGGCGTAGTGATGCTGCGCCCCTAATTGCGCCTCTAACGGCTGTTTTTTGCGCCCCTAATTGCGCCTCTTGGCTGTTTTGGGGCGTAGTATGCTGCGCCTCGGATTCGTTCTTTTTTAGGGGCGCAGTTTTTGCGCCTCTAAAATCCTCCATGCTGAGGTTCCATACGATCGGACGGTGGCGTCCGTAGTGTTCGGTGAGCCTCTGGTCGCCCTTGACAATCAATCCGGATGACTCCAGGTCGTGCAATCCATGCTGGATGGTGCGGCGACTGTACCCGGTGAGAGCGCACAGGCGCTTCTGGGATGGGAACGCGCCACGGCCTTCGGTGTCGGCGTGGTCGGCGAGCGCGAGGAGGATGCGGAGAAGCGACCCTTTGGCCATTTCGGCGGGCACGTCGTACATGGCCCACTCCAATGCCTTCATACTCATGATTCCTGCTCCTTTTCGACCATCGCGCCCTTGAGTGCCTCGCGTTCCTCCGCACTGGGCTGGTATCCGAGGTGTTCCAATGCGCCGTACCAGACGCACATCTCATCAACGCCGCGCATGGTGCGCCACGCACGCCAATCGGCGGTGTCCTCCTGGCGTGCGGCCAGCACGTCGAGGATCCGCAGCGGCCTGTCCCTCAACACCATGCGGATCTGGTCGAGGTTCTCCTTGCATTCCAACGACCAGTGGTCGCCGTCATGCTCAGTAATCGGCAGATTCCATCCAAAACCGATGAGCGTCTCCACGACACCCTCGCCATGGAGGCGCTGGCCCACGAACATCGAATGCCAGCCGACCGTCTCAGCGAGCGCGAGTTCGCAGATTCCCGCCACTGTCTGTTCGCGGGTGAGCGTGTGGAGGTTGGTTCGTATCCATGCGAAACGCGTGTCCCTCGCAATCGCCTCGAAGTCCATAGCCTTGCGGTCGAGTTCCTTCCCCCGTGCCATGATGGCCTGACGTTCGGCTTTCGCGCTCTCAGCCCATTCGAGCTGGTCGAGTGGAATCGGCTCGTACAGGCAGTAGTCGCCGTGGTTCTTGAAGACGCAGAATTCCGGCCACCCATCCTCGCCCGTGAACTGCTTCCAGAACGGATCCCGAGTGGAGGAAATGACGGTGCGCCGCCTGTAGCCGCGCGGTTCGAACGTCCAATAGTTCTTCCCGTCCGGGAAGGACTCGACCTTGACACCGGCCTTCGCGAGCGCCTTGTCGGCCTCACCGCACCATTTCGTCTTGTCGCGTTCGCTGACGAGCCTTCGGTATGTCCATTCGAAGTCGGTGGACCGTGCGAGCTCGCGTTGCATGTCGGGGTCGGATTCGAATTCGGCGAGCTTGTCCAACTGTTCGATGGTCATCTGGGTGAAGTCGGATGCCATGGCGCGGGTTTCCTGCGGGATTCTGGCTATCTTCAACCGTCTGCGAACGAACCGGTCGCTGCGTCCAGTCTTCTCGGCCATCTCCTTGACGCCCACGCCCAGGTCGAGGAGCCCCTGATAACCGTCGGCCTCCTCGATGGGCGTCAAATCGGAGCGTTGCGAGTTCTCGACCAGCATGACCTCGCGTTCCCGTTTCGCGTCCATTTCCTCGATGATCGCCGGCACGGACTCAAGTCCGGCCTGTTTGGCTGCGGCGAGCCTGCGATGGCCGATGACCACGCGGTACTGCATGTGGCCGTCGATGTCGGTCTCGCCTGTCGGCGTGACCAGGAGCGGCTGTTTGATGCCCTGCACGCGGATGCTGGCCTCCAGTTCGTCCACGTCCTCCAAACGTTTGCGTGGATTGTGCGGATTCGGATGCAGGTCCTCGACGCGTAGTTCCTCTATGGTGATGCCCATGATTCCTCCTTAGAATTCCGGTTCAGTGTCGGCTGGATTGCCGAATTCGCCGAACGACGACTATTGCTGTACGGGCGCTCCCCACGGGTCGGAAGGCGGCAGCTGCGCGGTCTGCTGTGTCGAGCCGCCCGTATATCCGGCGGGACTCGTCGCGGGATTGCCATACGCGCCAGCCGTGCCACGCTGAGCCTTCACGACCTGCACGGCCGCATACCGCAGGCTCGGGCCGATCTCGTCCACCTGCAATTCCATGGAAGTTCGGTGCTGATGCTGCTCGTCTTCCCATGAATGCTGGGTCAGTCTTCCCTGGGCGATCACACGCATGCCCTTGGCGAGGGAACGGGCGCAATGCTCGGCCAGATCGCCCCACACGGTGCAGCGGAGGAACAACGCGTCCCCGTCGGTCCACTGATTCGACTGCCGTTCGAACGTGCGCGGAGTGGACGCGATCGTGAAGCCCGCCACGCTCCGACCGTTCTTCGTCGACCTCAACTCAGGATCCGCGGTCAGATTGCCCACCACCGCGATGATCGTCTCACCAGCCATTAGAACCTTCCTTTCACGGCGAGAGTCTTGATGATGCGGATGGTCTCGCCACCATCCCTGGTCTTCGCCATGTGTGTCAACTGCGCGGCAGCGCTCTGATGGAAACTGTCATCAGGCATCACCTCCAACACCGGCATGGCGACCTCGGACACGAACCGGCCCACCAGTCCGGTGAACCGCACGCCCACCGATTCCAAGATCTCCAGCTCCTTCCACGCCTCGGTCTCCATCGCCCGACGGCACGCGTCGGCCACCGCCCTGTCACCACTCGTCATCTTCTTCGTGTCGACGTCCTTGACCGGAGCGTTCGGACTGAAATGCCAATGCGGCAGAATCTCCCTCATCGGTTCCTCCCTTCAGTCGTCGTCCCTGGACGCGAACCGCACCACCAGCCACAACGCGGTGGCGAGATACACGCCCTCGACCAGCAGCGCGCCGGCCATGTTCCCCGAATCACGCCAGGTGAGCATGAGCGTCACGCTCACGACCAGGCCAATGACCGCAATCGCGAATTTCATGCGGCGCAAGGCGTAGTTCGGGCGCCCTTCCTTCCGCTTCTGGGATTCGAGTCTGTCTTCGATGCGGCAATCGTTGTCGGTCATCGTGTACCTCCGATCATGTTGATGAGTGTGTGAATGATGTCTTTGCCTTCCTCGGCGGTGAATTCCGCCAGCGTTATCTCCTGGATGCCGTCGATGAGGCTGGCGGATCCGTCCACGCCGAAACGGACGTAGAAGCCACTCGACGCGAGCAGCACATTGCGTGGATCATGCCGTCCCGACTGTGGTGGTTTCGGCGGATTCAACCTCACGGCCTGTCTGATGCCCATGTCACAGCTCCTTGTCGATCGTGTCTACGATGAGGTCCACGATTCCGGTGACATCGAGGTCGATGTAGCCGACGATGTGGCCGAGCGGCCTCATGGCCTCCGCATCCCCGTCCTTGAATGGGTGGACCAGTTCGCCCTGTGTTTCGAATTCGTCGAACACCGCCTGCACACAGGCCTTGCGAATCGCTTTCATGTCATTCCTCCATTGATCGAATCCAGCGTTCCATCGCTGTCTTGCTGACTTTTCTTCGTCCGGGTTTGCCTTCCCTGGTGGGTGCCCGGAAGCTGTCGAGGTCTCCGATGTCGATCGCGTGGCGCAGGCCGCGCGGGTCGAGGCTGTACACCTGCGCCGCCTGTTCTGGGCTCCACGCCAACCGCTCCCCCAACGGCACGCGGCTCGGATCCTTGAGTTCGGATTGCGGAACCATCACGCGCCTCCTTTGCGTGTGTGATGCCGGGCGGCGTTAGGAGAACCGCCCGGCCCTCTCCTAAAATCGGTGTCATCCCGCATATGCGACGTGCGGGCCGAACAGTTAGGAGAAGAATCAATGAATTCGAGTCCATGGGACTGGACGCTGTCAGCCACTCTGACCGTTATCGGCTTGGCCATCACACTCGCCATCGCCGTCGCGGGGTGGATAATCACCGCGAGAAAAGACTCGAAGAGCGCGAAGGCGGCACGGGAGAAGTACGAGTCCGATGCACGACGTGCCGACGAGCTGAACGCCACGCTTAAATCGCAGCTTGAGGCGTCGCGGGAATCCGCCGCGGCATTGCGCGCGCAAGTGGAGCAGCTCAAGGAGGCCAACCGCATAGCAATTTCGTCGAATCCGCCAGACAAGGCACCGTGGGGAGATTCCGTTTGGACAGGAAGCGGAGAGCTGTTCTCCATACACCATGAAGGCCTCAGAAAAGTCATCGTATTGGAAGTGCGTTCCGCAGACCCCAGAATGAGTGGCCTATTGCACTTCGACCATGCGACGCCTTTCTCCTGCGAGCCTGGAGACAGCATCGAATACCTGGCCATAGGAACACAACTTGGAAGGCCAGACGTAGAGATCAGATGGCGTTGGGCTGATGATGATACCGAACGCACAACACGCAGACCAAGCATCAAACCACGTTCCTGACTCATTGAGCACCTTCTTCCAACATCGACATGAATTCCTTCAAATCCACTTCCGCGACAGCTGGGAAGGTCACGAACGCCTTCCCGTCGCCGATGGAATCGACTCTGATCGGATTGACCGTCAGCTCCGCCATCCACCTGCCGGAATGCGCGAAGAGGTAGGAGGCAATGCGGCTCGCCTTCCCCGTCGTGAGGTCGGTGATGTTGAAGCCTATGTACTCGGTCCCGTCCATCACGCGACCGCCTTCGGGTATTCAAGCTGCAGAGTCTCCTCGCCGAACCGGCGGGCAATCAGGGCAAGACCCTTCCTCGTGACCTTCACCGTCGGCGGGAACGCGAACGGAGTCCCGTCCTTGTGCGTCCCATGCGACTTCGAAGGAACCATCAGCAGATGCCCGGCGTTGATACGATTCTGACGCGCGGACCAATGCTTGTTCTCACGGAAGATCCAGTCATGACGGTCAAGCCATTCGAACAGTTCCGCCTGCCCGACGGGCCTGCCCAGGTTGCTGAGCAGTTTCGCGGAATCACGAACGGAAAGCGCGTCCGGAATGTCCACGAAGTTGTCCCACGCGGACGCCTTCGGCTGAAGCTCGTCGATACGCGACTGCTGCGCGGCGAGCCTCTGCTTCTGCTCCTCCATGGTGCGCTGGCCGATCATCACGGCCTTCGCCAGGATGGTCATGTCGTCATCCGCGTCAGTGGTCGGGATGTAGCCGCCGGTTTTGCGGATCTGCGGCAGCACCTCATGCGTCACCCAACGTTGGAACTCCTTCGCCTCCGGCTTCCGCGAGCGCATGACCAGACGATACAGGCCAGGCTCGCTAATGATGAGAGGCCTTCTTCCAGGCTCTGACCAAACATAAGAATTACTTAGGTTTGTCTTTTCATCATCATCGAGGGACTGCAATGCAACCGCAGGATTGGTGAGTTCAAGGATGTCGCATACGTCCTTGGCAATAAACCACGGCTCCCCCGCCTCGTCGGTCAAGATGCGCAATGATGCGCCCCTGAAATCGAATCGCTGGATTTCATTGTTCATTGTTTTCTCTTTCGTATGAACCTTTCCCCGCCGGTACGCTGGTAACTGCCAGGAAACCAATCCGCCGGTGGCGGGGAAAGGAAGAATGTGTATGGCTGAACTTTTAAGGATCGGCAATAATGACGCCGATAGGTCCTTGTATGAGCAATGGGCTTTGGCGGATGATCCGGCACAGGTCCTTGCAGATATGGCCGATGCCGCACGGAACCATCGCATCCTCAGGATTCGTGCGAGCCGTACGGCTAACGGCCCCGTCGAGGACCTGTATGTGAATCCCGCGGAATGCTCGTGGTGGGATGTGGTTCATACGCGTCCTCAAAGGGTCGCGTCATACTAGGCTCGCCGCCTTCCGGCCGTGCGGTCTTCAGGGCCTGCGCGGCCGCTTCCGCGAGTTCGTACAGGTCGTGCGCATCACAGTGGAAGCTCAACCCGTACGATGCGCCGAGCTGAATGGTCAGCAGGAACCTGCCATCACCGAACGCCGGGGTGACCTTGAATCGCGGGTGCCAATCCTCGGAACCGCCCAGCAGCATGTCCTGCGGATGATCGAACACCGGCGATTCCTCGCGGGCGGCCAGCTCCTCGCGGACAACCTCCCTTATCGCGCCCAGCAATGCCGGTTGCCTCTTCTTGAACTCCTCAACTGAAACCGGAACAATGGTCTTGGTCGCCGTCCAAGTCTTAATATCGTTGCTCATTTCGGATTCTCCTTTCGATTCACGCATTGGCGAACGCCGTCTACCTTTTCGATGTGTTTCGTTTGAGGGCCTTCCTACCGAGTGGGAGAATGATCAGACCCGCGCAAAGAAGGGAGGTGAGAATATGAGCAATGGATCCGATTTCGCGAAGGCGAGCGCTGTGTTCGGGAAGGCCGCTGAAACGTCCGATCCCGACGAGAGGATGAGAGCCCTGTGCCAAGGGCTTTCCCTCCTCGCCAAGGGATTCGATTCGATGGATGCCTCCATGGCATCCGCCGCCTACTGTCTCGACGTGCTCTCGGACAAGTTCTGAGCGGAGTTCCTGTATTTCCGCGCTCAGTCGGTCCGCGGCTTGATTGATGTGCTCGAGAATCGAGCCCATGACTTCAGTCGTCATGTCGCGGGCCGCCAACTGTCGTCCGACCTCGATGCCGATGCCTCGCAGGTCGAGACTGGACAGGTGGCTCCTCCTGTCGTCGCCTATTGCTCTGATAATCGTCCGATCTGGTTCATCGCGGACGGCATTCCTTATCGCGCCCAGCATCGCCGGGTGCAGGCGTTCGAATTCCTCGACGGAAATCGGGTTCGTGGATTCATCCGGCGTCTCGGCCGGAATATTGATGCTCATTTCGGATTCTCCTTTCGATTCATGCGTCGGCGGGCGCCGACTGCTTATGGATTGCTTTTGAGAGGATTTCGCATGGATCCGCACCGCT
>ERZ1034880.132-NODE-132-length-26224-cov-4.900340_pt1 | contig 26224 bp, 18 predicted proteins | sample MGYA00520630_ERZ1034880 | MGnify/ENA primary metagenome ERZ1034880 (study PRJEB33766, sample SAMN09781725) | gut metagenome | biome: gut microbiome | host: Homo sapiens | place: Madagascar | study: EMG produced TPA metagenomics assembly of the PRJNA485056 data set...
TGAGGGAGCTGCGCGGCGGCTTGCTGCGATGACACTCGACAGCATTGAACGGGTGGGTAGAGGTTGAAATTCGGTAGAATATTAAACAAATTAAAACAAATAAACTTAAAAACAAACAATGAATATAACGAATGCTTGTTGCCGTTGGGTTGTTCAAGAATTTACGAACGTAAAAACCGTTTTTCAATTTCCGTGTTGTCAAGTTAATGAATGATAAACTCGACAAATGATGAGGGGATATGACAATAAAATTTAATATAATTAAACAAAAACGTCCGCGACGAGAATACTTCAAATTGAAAATCTATCAGTTGCCTGAAATTTCAAACGTAAAGGAGCTGTGGCTTATGACAAAGACTGGCGAAGAAGCAAAAAAAAGAGACCTGCATTTGCAGGTCTCTGGAATTTTTTGGTAGCGGGGGTAGGAATTGAACCTACGACCTTCAGGTTATGAGCCTGACAAGCTACCACTGCTCTACCCCGCAATAATAAACACTTCTTTCAAAGTATGCAGTAATATAGCATCATCCGGACGTTTGTCAAGCAGGAATTGCAAAAATACTGCAATTTTTTACTCCATCTTCAGCAGATTGTTCAGAAGATGCGCGGCGACAGGCTCAATCTGCCAGAGCGAACCAAGTAAAAGCGAAGAGGCAATGACCCGTCCCGCGCCGAACGGACGCTCCAGGGCGATGATGCTGTAACCAGAATCCCGGAATTCGTATTCAACCGGCATAAGCTCGTTTTCCTCAAGTCCGTTTCCGATGCGCGAAAGAATCACGTCGCGGGAATCGTCGCCGCCGCGAATCAGGTAACTGTGTGCAGTGAACGTCTCCGGATTCCACCACGAAAGATCAGATTCGCTTACACCATCGAAGAACGGATGCCCCGCAACGGCGAGATCCGCACGGTCGGCGTGTTTGACGAGATTCATCGCCCAGCGGGACCACTGCGGCTGGCACGCCTTCACGGTTCCAATTCCTGTGTCAAAAATGTTGTCCGCCCCCTGCGTGCCGGGATTCTGTTCGAGAACAACGGCGTGTCCGCCGCGCCGCAGCCATTCGCCAACCGCGGAAGCCGCACGTCGGGCATCCGCACCAAGGGCGTAAGGACCGGCAATCAGACAAGTCGCAGCTGGATCGTAATTCACGATTTTTGCCGGATCGTCGATGCGTTCGCCGGGAATCGCGGCAAGGCGGTTGTCCGGATCATAAAACACGCGGCGGCGTTTGGAGTCAGCAAAAGTGACAGCCGGATAGATCCGCACGGCGAGCGTGTTCTCCGCAACGATTTTACCGTTCGCCTCCACCTCCAGCTTAAGCGTGTGCGGGCCGTTGGCGAACGGAAGCGGAAGTTCGAGTTCCTCCGCGATGCTTTCATGATAGCGGATGGTGTATACGCGTTCGGTCAAAACCTTGCCTTCACAGGCGATCCGGACATTGAAGGAGCATGTTTCCGGCAAGTGAATATTCTCATGATAGACGCGGAGGGTTGCTTTCAGCGCACCGCCGGAAAAGAGGTGGCGGCTGAAACATTCGAGCTGGACGTGGACGGGGCCGAGCACCTGACGGTAGGTGTCCCAGATCATCTTCGGCACAAGCGCGTCCTTTCCCTTGCCGAACGGTTTGCGAAACCAGGTGTACTGGCCGAACGGAATATAGCCGGAAAAAGAGCTTTCGGGGTTGCGCAGCCGCCACATTGCCTCACTGTATTCCTTGAGGAGAAAGGACTGGTACTCCTGCGCCTGACGCGCGAGATCGGTGATTTTCCCGAACCGGAGGGCGACGATCTTCTGCTGGCGGACATCGGAGTGTTTGCAGAAGAATTCGCCTTTGTCGTTGGTGTAGCCCGCGATGCTTTCGGTCGAAATGCAGGGTTGGAAGAGCATGTCGTTTTTGCGTGTGTATTCGCCGAAATGGCGGAGGTCGCGGTCCTTTTCGGTATACCAGCCGCCGTACTGGTGGACGTCGTCGATGTCGCCGACGCTCTGCCGGGTGAGGTTTGCGCCGTCGCCGTTGGAGTTGGAGATAACGGGGCGTTCATCGAGCTTGCGGACTTCGCCGATCCAGCGGTCGAGAATCTTGAAGAGGGGTTTCATAAGCCCGCGGTCGCGTTCGCAGGCGACGATGAGTTCATTGCCCATGCACCAGATCGCAACGGAGGGATGACGGCGGTACTCTTTGACGATGGAGAGAATTTCCGGAAGTTCGTTGTTTTCAAACTCTTTGGAGCCGAAAGAGTAACAGGCGAAAGAACCGTGGATCGGCATTTCGAGAATCACCATGATTCCCTGCCGGTCGCACTCGTCGAGCCAGGCGTGCGCCGGCGGCTCGGTGTGGAAGCGGCTGATTTCAACACCCTGTGCGCGGTATGCGGAAACGTACTGTTCAATGTATTCGCGGTCGTAGTGCACATTGCAGTGCGCGAACCCGTTCTGCCCGCGCAGAAAGTAGGGTTTGCCATTCAGACGGAATCCGCTGTCGCGGACTTCAAGGCGCATGAGCATAACCGGCTGGACGATGGTCTGGACAACTCCGCTGGCGGCGTCCAGCAGCTCGGTCTTCCACTGATAGAGATGCGGATGAAGCGGCCATGAAAGAACCGGATTTTCCGGTTCCAGACGGAGCGTTTTCCGCGCGGCGGGAACGGTTGCGGAAACGGAGGAGGCGTCATCGGAAAGCGTGCAGCGGATGGAGAAGTTTTCCGCGGTTCCGTTGAGTTCGAAATCTGCATAAAACGCGGTTCCGGAGGGACGGACTTCGGGTGTCGCGAGCCAGGTGGAGGGACGGCGCACACGCCAGACGTCACGCCAGATTCCGCCCGCTTTCAGGCTTGAGCCTTTGGCGACGGGCCAGAGCGCGTAACGCGGACTCTGCGCAAAATCGGGATCCTGCCCTTCCGCGAGCGGAGCCATGGATTCCTTGTCGGTCACTTCAATGCGCAATTCGCTTTCCGGAGTGAGAGCGGGAAGCGCGACTTCGAACGCCCGGTGCGCGCCCTTGTTCTCGGCAAGGAGCGTTCCGTCAAGAAAAACTTTTGCCTGGGCGGAAACTCCTTCGAACTTCAAAACGTCGCCGCTCTTGAGTTCATCACCCGCCTTTTTCGTGTAAACGCCTGTCCCGGAGGGGGCGAGATTCTGATCGGCTTCATAGCTCCAGCCGATTGTGTTCCACCCGTGCGGCAGTTCCACCGCGCTTTTCTCGCCGGAGGGAGAGAAAAACTCCCAGCCGCTGTTGAACTTCTGAAGTGTGGAATCGTAAAAAAGCTCCTTCATGACCGCTCCTTGATTTTTGGTTTATAAAAAACACCAGCAAGGATACATTACACCGGAAACGGGAAATTGCAAGCGGAATCAGCGGACGGCGGCGGTTAATTTCCGGACGGCGCGTTCAACAAGGTCGCGTGTATAGAGATCAATCTTCTCCGCGACGGGATAATCGGAAGGCCCGGGAATGCTGTCGGTGAGAACAGGGCCGTTCCAGCCGGATTTGCGGATTGACTCCGCGAGGATCGGAAGTTCGGAACTGAAGGTGAAAATCCCTTCCGGCACAGCGTTGCTGAACAGGGAATCGAAGTGTTCGCGAGAGCATTGCGGAAGTGGAACTTCGCGCTCCGCCGTGTCGGGGAAGAGCGAAAGCCAGCCATTGCGGAATCCGAGACGGCGGTGTCCGCGGCTGGAGCCAATCAGGTGCGGCTTGAGTCCGCGCGACTGGAACCAGAGGGCGGCCTGCCGTCCGGCGGAGGCGTAATCGAAGCAGACGGAATCCGGATCCGCCGGATCGTCGCCGAAGAGGATGACAACGGGAATTTTTTCGCGCAGTTTCCGGATCGACGGCATGACGGATTCCATCGGGTCGAGCCAGAGAATGCCGGAGGCGGAATGGAACAGCAGTTCCTCATCGGGCGGACATCCTGCGTTGAGAGTGACAGGACTCAGGCGGAACGGCAGAGCCTTGAAGGCGTCGAACAGCCACGCGTGAATTTCAAAGAGCGCATTGTCAAGAAAGATGTAGCGTCCGTCGCCGGCGAGCAGCAGAAGTTTCGGGAAGCGGCTGCTGCTGGGAATTTCACAGTCCGGCGCAATGAAAAGTCCATGCCGCGCCCGCGCCTCAAGGAACCCGTCGTGGCGCAGATCATCGAGCGCCATGCGCACAACCGTGCGGCTGACCTGAAAACGCGCACAGAGTTCGCGCTCCGTCGGCAGAGGTTTGGAACGGTTCTGCCGGGAAAAAACCATTTCGATGACATACTGGCGGATCAGCATGTAGGCGGGCAGGTTTGACATGGCGCGCCCTTTCTCAGAAATCCCAGAGACGGCGGATGTTCTCTTTGCGGATCCAGCCTTCGGCGGCACCGGAGCGGATGCGCGCCCAGTCCTGGCGGGTCTCCACGATATCCACTTCCTCTCCGGGCTGAAGCGAGATGTCGTTCAGGCGCGGCGACTTGTCGGACGGCAGGGCGTGAAGCGGAGCGTTGCGCGTCAGGAGAACGGCGGTGTCCGAGTCGTACGACGTCAGATTCTGCGCGATCACCGCAGCGAACGAAACCGCCGCGGTCAGCGCGCCGATTGCGAGCAGAGTTCCCCACGCCGGAGCTTTCACGAGACGGCGCAGTCCGAGCGCGACGAACAGCAAGGCCGCGCCCGCCATGACCAGAAACATCCATTCGTCCGGGCGGAGCGAATCGCGCAGATACGGCAGTGCCTCTGCAGGGCTCTCCAGGGTGTGACGTTCCGGAAGCGCAAGTTTGCGGCGTGTCAGATTCAGATTTTCCAGAATGTCCGAATCGCGCGGCGCAAGACGCAGGGCGCTTTCGTAATACGCCAGTGCAGGCGCGTATCTTCCCTGCTGGAAGAGACAGTTTCCGATGTTGTAGAAGAGCTCCGCCGAGGGAGCTGTGGAGCGCATCAGAGATTTGTAATATGCCTCCGCCTCTGCAAAATGCCCCTCGTCATAAGCGGTCATTGCGGCTTCGGGCGTTGTGATTTTCTGCGGCGCGGGCGCGGCGGAAACCGTGAATGCCCCGAACACCAGAAGCACGCAGACGAGTCTGGAAAGTTTTCGCAGGAGAGCTGTTTTGAACTCTGCGGTGAGCGCGGCGTTTCCGCCGGACCACGAGGAATCGGAGAGCGTGCGGAGGACGGAGGCGAGTTCTTTATCCTCCTGTTCCGCAATGTCCGCGCTTTCGCCAAGGCTGGAGCCGGGCGGAAGGTTGAGCGCATCGTTGACATACGCCGCGATTTCCGCATCGAGTTCCGGAATCCGGTCGGGCGGAAGGGCGTTCAGGCGGTTCATGAGACTGCTCTTGCGTCCGGCGGCGTCTCTGCGGCGGCGGAGTCCGGGATCGTTTTCACGAGCCTTGCGGTGCAGATTCCAGAGTTCAACGCCGATCCAGAAAGCGAGCGCAAGCAGAAGCAGAATTCCGCCCGGAAGCAGCGCATTGCGCCACAGCGGAACAGGAATTTCGGCGAACGGAGCGCGTTTCAGATAGAGCACTCCCGCGGGGGTGCGTTTCTCCTGCGGCGCGGCGGGTTCGGCGGCTGTTCCGGCGGCGTCAATGACGCGCGGTCCGCTGCTGCCGCTGAAAACCGCGGCGGAGGGTGCGACTTTGACCGCATGTGCGGAAACCGCGTCCTCATACTTTCCCGAAGCCGGATCGAAAGTGCTGAATTTCAGACGGATTTCCTCCGTTCCCTCGCGCGTCGGAATGAGAATGTACTTGATGCGTGCGGTTCCGGAAACGGGATGCTTTTCAATTTCCGGCGAATAGACGCGGAAGCCGGGAAGTTCAAGCTCAGGTGCTTTGAGCGTTTCCAGAGCGCCGTCTCCCTGCAGATTCACGGAAAGGGTCAGAGCTTCACCGACTTTTCCTTCTGCGGAGGAGAGCGATGTTTCAACGTTCCACTTGCCGACGAGTCCGAGGAACTGCGCGTCACCGGTACGCGGCGGCAGTGCTTTGATTTCAAGCGGCGGCAGTGCGGCGCGGAGCGTGTGGCGGACTGTTCGCGAGCCTCCGAAGAACGGGTCGTCGAAGAAATCGTCGAACGGTGATGCGCTTCTCCGGCGATTCTGCGTTTCGATACCGACAACGGTCTCCGCCGTCAGGGTCAGATGCCCGAACGAGATCGGCCGGATCGCGGTTTTGAACAGGAACACATTGAATGCGCGCCCGTCGATCTCCGTGGTTCCCCGCTGCAGAGGTTCGAATTTAGGATTGTCGGGATTCAGCGTGCGGAAATCGTGAAACAGAATCTGCGATTTCGCGTCCGCCGCGATTTCGGGCCACGAGAGCTGACAGCGCAGGTTCCGCGCCTGGTAAATCTTCACTTCGACGGGGATTTCCTCGCCCATGTAGAAGGTGCGAGCTCCGTCCGGAACGGATATTTCGGAGAAGAGCAGTTTGTCCAAAGTCACCTCTTCCGCCTCGGTTTTGCCGCCGGCCGTCCGGCGCGACGATGTGATGCGCGGCTCCGTGACTTTGAACGAAACCGGCTTCGTGGTATGCGTCTCTTTTCCGGCGTGGACTTTCAGTGCGGGAATGGTGTAGTCGCCCGGCTTCTCCGCAACGAAGGTGTAGACGGCTGTCGCGACATAGGAGGCGCGGCCGTTGATGTTCTGCATTCTCTGGCTGCTGGATTGAGCGATCCAGCGGAGACCGGGGATGCGCGGCAGCTCCGCCCGGGGCATGGAGCTTCCCGCGTTTGTGATTGTAAATTCCGCGGGAAGTCCGGAGTAGACCGTTCCGGAGGTTATCTGTGCGGTGATTTCCGCCGCCCATGCGGAGACGCCCGCAAGAAGAGCGAGCGCAACCGTGAATATTTTTTTCCGTATCATGATGAATTCTCCTTATTACCAGTCTTTTGCGGGCGCGGCGTTTTTGTAGCGCTGTTTCTGGAACGCTTTGATGGCGTCGCGCAGATCCTTTTCATCCTTCGCCATATCTTCGAGGACGGAAGCCGCCTGGTTCTTGTCGATATCGCCCTCTTCGGGCTTTTTTTCTGCAGGCTGTGCCTGCGGCTGTTCGATTTTCCGATCTTCTTTCTGACCGTCTCCGCCGTCCTTTCCGGATTGCGGTTCAGGCTTCTGATCCTTGCCGGCTCCGTCTTTTCTGCCCTGCTCTCCCTGCTGCTTATCCTGTTTATCCTTTCCGGACTGTTCGCCGCCGAGCGCATCAAGCGCCTTTTTCAGGTGTTCCTCCGCAGATTCGCCTTTGCCCTGTTTCTGTTCCTGCTGAGCCTTTTCAAGCTCCTTTTTCGCCTGTTCGGCAGACTTTGCAAGATTCTGCTGCCCCATCTCCTGCGCTTTCTTCTGCAGATCTTCCGCAGATTTCTTCGCCTGATCCGTCATCTGCTGCGCAGACTGACGGTTCTGTTTATCCTGATTCTGCCGATCCTGCTTGCCTTGCGAGTTCTGTTTATCCTGATTCTGCCGATCCTGCTTGCCTTGCGAGTTCTGTTTATCCTGCTGACCTTGCTGGTTCTGCTTATCCTGCTGACCTTGCTGGTTCTGTTTATCCTGCTGACCTTGCTGGTTCTGTTTATCCTGATTCTGCTGTTCCTGCGGCTTCTGATTTTCTTTTTTCTGCTGATCTTTTGCCTGCTGTGTCTGCTGCTGAGCCTGCTGCTGCATTTTTTTCAGTTCTTCGATTTTCTTTCTGAGCTCTTCGGCGCGTTTGCGGTCGGCGAGAAGAATCGACTGGTTTTTTGCAAGCTGATTGCGCTCTGCGGATTCGCGCATGGAATCAAGATACATTCCCTCCGCCTGATTCAGCGTTTTCAGAGAGTTTTCGACTTGTTTCTGCGCTTCATCAAGGTTCTGTCCCTGAACCGCCTGAAGTGAAGCGGCTAGTTCGGAGCGCGCTTTCGTGTGCGCAATCACGCCAAGATTCTGCGTGGCGCGTCCGCGGATTTCCGCCTGGTCAACCCCGGTCCGGAGAGCGGTTTCATAGGATTCGGACGCCGTCTTCAGATCGTTTTTCTCATGCGCTTCCACGCCCTTGTTGAACGATTCCTCGGCTGCGGGCGCCGCTTCTTCGGCTCCGGAAACGGCAAGGCAGAACGCGAACAGCATGCACGCCGCGAGTTTCCGGCGCGCGGGTCGCTCCCCGACCATGAAACGGAGCAGAAGCAGCACGAATGCCGCGGCAAGCGGATAGCCGAAGCGGTCGATCGGTTTTGTGGTTTTTACGGTCTCGTACTCATGCGGCGCGAGTGCGCGGATGCGTTTTTCGAGCGCGGCAACACCGGGATCTCCGGCAGTGGAGCGGACGTAGATTCCACCCGTGCGTTTTGCGAGCTCGCCGAGCTGTTTTTCGTTCAGCGGACTGTTCACAACATTTCCGTTCGCATCGGTCAGAGTCTTGACTCCGCCGCGTCCGTCGGGAACCTGGATGATTGAGGGCTGCGAAGGATCGCCGATTCCGGCGATGAACAGCGGAATCTTGCGTGCGACAATTTCATCGACGGCCTTTCCGCTGTTGCCTTCGAGTTCATCGCCGTCGGTGACGAGAATGACAGCGCGGTGCGTGGTCTCCGCCGCCTTGAACGCCTGGAGCGCCGCCGCGAGAGCCTCCTGGATATTGGTTCCCCCGAGCGGAATGGAATCGGTCGAGAGTTCGTCGAGCGAGAGTTCAAAACTGGTGCGGTCGGTTGTCAGCGGACACTCCAGGAAGCCTTTCCCCGCAAAAGCGATGAGCCCGAACCGGTCGCCCGGGTTGAGCTTGACGAGTTCCTTCACCAGCCATTTCGCGTGCGCGAGACGCGAGGGCTGAACGTCCTTTGCGAGCATGCTCCGGGAGACGTCGAAGACAAAGAGCAGGTCGCGTCCCTGTCCGTTGAGTTCCTGGATCTGTACGCCCCAGGAGGGTCTTGCCGCCGCGACGACGAGACAGAGCACGGCGAGGCAGAGCAGGACAAAACGGAAAACACGTCTGCCTTTTGACAGCAGGACATAATCCGGATTTTCCGCATTTTTCCCGAGGAACGCCCGCAGAGTCCGTGCGGTTTTGTGCGCCGCGATAAAGTAGAGAACGAGCATCGCCGGAAGAATCCAAAGCAGATGCCATAGAATTTCAGGTTTTAAAAATCTCATGGAATTCCCCTTTCATAATTTTATAACTAATAGACCCGGTGGATGGGGAAATGTTCAAAATAAAATAAACGGGCGGTTCCCGGGAAAAGGGAACCGCCTGCTGCATCCGGTCAGCGGAGAACCGGCCAGATACGGCCGTTGGAGGATTCTTCCAGCTTCAGCGGCATGCCGAAAGTGGCGGAGAGGTTTTCCTCGGTGAGAATTTCGCCGCGGTGTCCCTGCTTGTAGATTCGTCCGTCCTTCAGAATCATGCCCATATCGAAGTTCTTTGTAATTTCTTCGATGCGCTGGGTGATGAAAACCATGGTCGGAGCGTCGGGGCTGTTCGCGAGATCGTCGATCGCCTTCAGCAGAATTTCCCGGCTGGTGAGGTCGAGGAACACGCAGGTTTCATCGAGAATCACGAGTTCGGGACGGGCGATGAGCGCGCGGGCGATGAGCGCTTTGACCTGTTCGCCGGAAGAGAGACGGTCGAAGTAACGGTCGGCGATTGCGCCGCCTTCGATCATTTCGAGAGCGGCGCGGGCGCGGTCAAGCTCCTCCGGTTCTGCGTCGCGGAAGAAGCCGACGGTCGAGTCGAGTCCGGAGAGCACTACTTCAAGCGCGGTCCAGCGGCGATAGGTACTGTCCGCCGCCCAGGTGTTGAGGAAGGGACTCGCCCAGGCGACTTTTTTGCGGATTTCGTAGATGTCGCATGAGCCGTATCTGCTTCCGAGAACGGAGACGGAGGCTCCGTAGAGAGGCCAGACAAGCCCGAGCATGAGTTTTACGAGCGTGGTTTTGCCGGCGCCGTTGGGACCGAGGACGAACCAGCGTTCGCCGCGTTTGATTTTCCAGGAGAAATCATGAAGCGCTTCGTAACCTTCGAGTTTCACGGTTGCGTTTTTGATTTCGATTGCGTATTCTTCCTGCATTTCAACATCTCCTTAATTCAGCGGAAGCGCACACGGATAGCTGCCCAGAATCTTGAGCGAGTGTGCGAGAACATTGAGCTCTTCCAGCGCTTTGGCGATCTTCGGATCACCGGCGTGACCGAGCATGTCGACGAAAAAGAAATATTCCCAGTTGCGGCGTTTCGACGGACGGCTTTCGATCATGGAAAGCGTGATTTCCGCCGTTTTGAACGGGAGCAGACAGTCGTACAGCGCGCCGATGCGGTCCTTGATTGCAAAACAGATTGAGGTCTTGTCCTCTCCAGACGACTTGACGTCCTGTCTGCCGATGATGAGAAAACGGGTCGTGTTGTTCGGGTTGTCCTGAATGCCCTGTTCGAGGAGCTTGAGCTGATAGACTTCAGCGGCGAGTTCGCTTCCGATTGCGGCGGCGCCGTCTTCGCGCGCGGCAAGTTCGGCGGCGCGCGCATTGCTGGCAACGGCGATCTGTTCCGCATTCGGCAGATTTTCAGTGAGCCAGTGGCGGCACTGTCCGAGCGACTGCGCATGGCTGTAGACGACGCGGATGTTTGATTTGTCGCATCGCGCAAGCAGACACTGCTGGACGCGCATGTTGATTTCCGCGCAGATTTTGAGCGGGGAATCGACGAGAATATCAAGTGTGTGGTTGACCACGCCTTCGGTGGAGTTTTCGACGGGAACGCATCCGTAGTTGGCGCGTCCGGCTTCGACTTCATGGAAGACGTCGCCGATGCTGAGCTTGGAAATGTAGTCGATGGCGTGACCGAATTTCATTTTCGCAGCCTGATGCGTAAAGGTTGCTTCGGGTCCGAAGAATGCAACTTTGAGCGGGCTTTCGAGACGGAGCGCGCCGGACATGATTTCGCGGTACACGGCGCGGAGCGTGGAATCCGGCATGGGACCTTCATTGATGGATTCCAGTTTTTCGAGGAGCGCCTTTTCCCGTTCGGGGACATAAAGGGGCTGTCCGCGCTCCCGTTTCCACTCCCCGACTTCCTTGACGACTTTGTAGCGGTCGTTGAGCAGACGGACGATCTGCCGGTCGATCGCGTCGATCTGCACTCTCAAATCCTGAATATCCATATCATCATCCTTGTGAAAGTTCGTGAATGTGAAATTTACAGTCACTTCCGGAGAAAATCAAGCGGCAGGATCGCTTTTTCCGGAAAACTCCCGCAAAAAATTCTCCGGGTTTCGCTTTTTTTTTCATTTTTTTTGCGTTTTGCCTATTGACAATTTTGCAGGTTTGGTGTATAATGTAACAAAGGAATGTTTGATGGTATGTTTGGAACTTTCAAGAGGATGAATGAGCGTGAAGACAGATGAAAACAAAAAGTCGCCCGGAGCAACGCTGTACGAGATTGTGCGGCGGAAACTGCTGGATCTGGTAGAGACGGAACATCTGAGCATTCTTCCGAGCGAAAACGAACTGATGGAGCGTTTTGACGTCTCACGCAACACGCTCCGCCGCGCAGTCTCCGAACTGACAAAAGAGGGTATTCTCCAGCCGATGCGCGGAATCGGAACGCTCGTTCATCCCGTTTCCGGGCTGAAGGAGGACAGCCGGATTCTGCTGATTTACGATGTCTCCATGCCGGTTTACCAGCAGGAGATGTTCCGGAAGCTGCTGTACTGCCTCGGCAAAAGCAAACTGCGCACAAACGTTCTGATGCTCGACAAAGAAAACGTGGATGTTCCAATTCTGGAATCCTATCTGCGGGAGTGCGACGCTGTGATTGTGGACATGCTCTGCAGCTTCTCCCCGGTCATCCGCGAACATGTGGCGAAGTGCGGGAAAAAACGGATCTGTCTGCGCTGGGATGCGACCGGCTTCAACCTCTCTTCGGCTGAAACGGATATTGAAAAAGGATGTTTCCTGCTGATGCGCCATCTGCTTTCGCTGGGACACCGCCGGGTGATCTATCTCGGATACGACGACCCTGTCCGGCGTGCTGGTTTTGTACGGGCTCTGAAAGAACAGAGGCTTCCCGGAACAGCTCTCCGGGAGATTCTGCTGGATGTTGATCATTCGGTCTGCGAGCGGGAGAACGGGATGCGTCTTGCGCGGAAACTTCTTGCGGAGCTTGACGGTGAAACGGCGGTGATTGCGAACAACGACGCCATTGCACTCTGTGCGGAGGAGCTGCTGCTTTCCTCCGGATTCCGGATTCCGGAAGATATTTCCGTCGCCGGGTTTGACGGAATTTCCGAGTCCGCTTCATTTCCGGTTCCTTTGACGACATGTTCGGGCAATCTCGACGCGCTGATTCAGGAGGCGATTGCGTATCTGTTTTCCTCGCGGAAGCCGAACGAACTTTTCTACCGCAAGATTGAGCCGGAGCTGATTCTCCGCCGCTCCACCGGTTCCGCAAAGGTATGACGGGAACGGGATTGTTTGCATAAGTTTACAATGAAAAAATTTTTCATTGTAATATAAAAACAACAAAACAGACAGGAGAAAAAGATGAAGCTGAGAAGGATTCTTGCTTTGGCGCTGCTGTCCGGCGTATGCTGGCTGCAGGCGGAAGATATTGCTCTTCCGCAGGAGGGGAACAAAAGATCGTGGAACCCGAACGTCAAAGACGTGACGGTTCTGGAGGATGGAGCCGTCAGGATCGATGTTCCGAAAGAGGTCGCACTGAAGAACAAAGGCGGAAACGGCATTTTTCTGGGAATTTCCCTGAAGAAATATGCGGGAACGGAAGTTCTGGTTTCCGCGGAAATCAAACAGGAGAATGTTTTCCAGCTTCCGGGAGCAAACTATTCCGGACGGAAATTCATGGCGATTTACAAGGAGAACGGCAAAACACAGTATCCGGAAGCTCCGGTGAAGTATGGAACTGCGGACTGGGAAAAAGCGGAATTCCGCTTCAAAGTTCCGGCGCATGGCTGGGTTACGCTGTTTGTCGGAGTGCAGGGCGCAACCGGAACGGTGTATGTCCGCAATCTGAAAATTGAACAGCTCAATGTATCCGCCGATTTTTCAAAGTCGGCGAATATGGGATTTGCGGATGCGAAGGAAAAAGACGGCATCGGCGGCTGGACCGATCAGGGTCCGGAGAACGACGGCGCGGGATTTGACTTCAAAAAAGGAATTTACGCGAATGTCCCGTTCCGGATTGTGAATCCGGAAGAGAATGGCGGAAAATCCGTTCTCGTGTTCCAGTCGGTGAACTTCCCGGCGGGTATTTCTACCGCCGCCATTCCGGCTGCGGCGGGAAATATGAAATATCTCTATCTTCTGCATACCGCAGGCTGGGCGGAAGCGAAAGGCGCCGCGGCGGGTTCGGTCATCGTGAAAGGGACTTCCGGCGAGCAGAAAATCGACGTTCAGTTCGGACGGGATCTCGGGGATCAGTGGAACCCGTCTGAACTTCCGAACGGGCTTGTCGGGGCGGTCTGGAACAACCGGGCGGGCGGAAGCAACGGACTCTATGTCAGCCGGTTTCCGCTGAAAGACGGGCTGGGAAAAATTCAGGAACTCGTGTTTGAGAAGGGCGGAGCCAATGCGGTCTGGATTGTCGCGGGCGCAACGCTTGCAAAACAGAATTATCCGCATCCGCTGAAAAAGAATTTCGTGATCCGGGCGGGCGAACGTTTTCAGCCGCTGAAGCGTCCGGCGACTCCGCAGATCGTTCCCGGTTCCGCATTGGATTTTTCGGAACTCGCAGATGGGAAAATTGAGCGTGTGATTATCAATAAGGACGGGCGTCTTGCGCGCATAAACGCACCGGAAGTTCCGTTCCGCTTCTTCGGCGCGGAAGTCTCGACGTCTACACAAAAACTGTTTGTCGGTCAGGATGACGGCAAGGGGAAGCTGATGGCTCAGGCGTTCTGGTCGAGCAAGGAGGATGTCTCCGCGCTGGTCCGGGAGGTGAAGCGCCACGGCTGCAATATGATGCGTCTGCACGGAACCGGAATTGTTTCTGTTAAGAATGGAAAAGCAATATTGAATCCGGAAAAAATTGATCTGTTTGACTGGTGTGTCGCGGAATGCAGAAAAGCGGGAATCTATATTCAAATTGATACAATTGATTCGACGGGACTTTCCGGCGCGCCCAATCCGTGGGCGAAAGGCGTGCGGGAATTCAATGCAAAATTCAGGATTCTGTTCAACGAGAGAATCCGCCGGGATTTCAAGACGGCGATGAAGACGCTTCTCGAACATGTAAACCCCTACACCGGAACAACGCTGCGCGACGATCCGGTTCTTGCAGTCATCAACTGTTTCAACGAGCAGGAATTCGCGTTCATCTGGGAGCTTCCGTGGGATGAAGCGCTTCCTGAATGGCGCAAATTCACCGGCAATCCCTCCGAACCGCTTTTTACACGCAAAGAGTGGAACACAAAAAATGAAAAAGGACGGAAAATCAACGAATTCATCACGATGAAATGGCGCGAAATCCTCGTGTGGTACCGGAAAACCCTCCGCGATGAGATCGGTTACAAAGGTCTGCTCACTCTGTGGGAAATGACCGGCTCCATGCACTACAACAATCTCCGGAACGATCTGGAATGCGTCATGGCTCATGCGTATCATGCACACACAACGGAAAACTGCACGGCTCTGGCGCAGGGAAGCGACATTGAGGCCGGATGCAAGCAGCTGCGCACTCTTCTGGACATGCGCGTCGCCGGACGCCCCTTCATGGTCAATGAATACGCCTCCGTTTTCTGGAACCGGTACCGTTATGAAGAAGCGTTCGCGATGGGTGCTTATGCCGGATTTCAGGGGATCGACATGCTTTCGCGCCACGGTTCCCCGCTCAGCGTCAAGAACGGCGGACTCATGTTTCCGTGGACGATGTTCCACGATCCTGTCACAAAAGCGTCGTTCGTTCAGTCTGCGCTGCTTTACGGACGACGCGATGTTCAGGAGGGCGGACACGGCGTCCGGCTGGCCTTCTCGGAAAAAGGCATTGCCGAAAACAAAATCTGGCCGGATGCGGTCAACGGTGCGCAGTCGCGTCTTGCTCTGATCGTGAAATACGGACTGGAACGGATAGAAGGCTCCAGCAGAAAGCCTGAAAACGGAGACTTGAGAATCCCGCTCGCCGGAGGCTCTTCGGTTGTCGAAAACACGCAGGGATTCGCCTACTCGGTTGAAAGCAAAGACGGTCAGACGCTTGCAGACTGGATTGCCCTGCTGAAAAAATCGGGTCTCATCTCATCCGGGAACCGCAGCGACGGCGCGTATGTGTTTGAGTCTTCCACCGGTGAACTTTATGCGGATACGGACAAACGTTTCATGACGGTCAACACTCCGCGTTTTCAGGGCGTATGCGGCGAAGCCGGGGTGTCGGCGAAACTGAACGACGTCTCCGTGAAACTGCTCCGGACCCGCGGCATCGCAAGCGTGGCTTCGCTCCAGAAGGAGAAGAGCATTTCCAACGCGGAAAGACTGCTGATTGTCTATGCGACCAACGCTCTCAATTCGGGCATGACGTTTGCCGATGAAAGCATGCGCAAATGCCTTCACTTCGGCGGAAACCCGACGCTTGTGGAAACCGGACGCTTCCGCGTGGAGATCCGGAACCGGAACGCCGAAAATCTGAAACTTTATTCTTTGCGGATGAACGGTGCGCGCAGCGGTGAAATCAAACCCGTTTCCACTGCAAACGGCGTGTTCGTCGCGGAAATCGACACGGCAAAACTGCCGGACGGTCCGGCGCTTTACTTTGAACTTGCAAAATAACCAAGAGGAGGCATTGTATGAAACAGACACAAAAAACAGCGTTCTTCAAACGCAGAAAGAAGTTCACCCTCATAGAGCTCCTGATTACGATTGCGATCATCGCAATCCTCGCGGCGATGCTGCTGCCGGCGCTGAATTCCGCAAGAGAAAAGGCGAACACGATTTCCTGTTCCGGAAACTTCAAGCAGTTCGCACTTGCTCTTGCGAACTACACTTCGGATTTCAACGATTTCTATCCGCCGTGCAGAGCCTCCGATCCGGACGCCGATCCCGGTTACAAGACATGGAGCAGGTATTTTGTCCTCGGAGGAAAATATCTGACGGCAAAGACGCTGCTTTGTCCCTCCGCCAAAAAAGATATGGGAGGTGCATATCTCAAGGTGTGGGAAAATGGTTTGAGAGGATCCATCAACGCCTCTGATTGGATGTTTGCAAATATTGCAATCAATTTTTCCGCAATGGGTGATGTAAACCCGCGCCTGAAAACGACAAAACTCAAGAGCTCGTCCAGATTCCTCACGGCAACAGAGGCCAAAAAACTGGGAGAGGCAGAAAAAGGACCGTTTTACCGGGTCCACATTTATCCCGAGTGGGCGAACACGGTCGTTTATCCGCGTCACAATACCAGCGCGGTCAACGTTTCATGGGGAGACGGACATGTTACGACCGTTTACGGAAGAGGCTATACTCCGCAGACAATTTCGGAGAGCTTCTATGCAGAATCCGGTCCGTTCAAGAAACAGTGGTCGATGAACAACGTCTGGTCGGCGGACGGCATGCCTTTCTGAAATCCGTGATTTTTCAAGAAAAAATCCTGAAAGATCAAAGGTTTTCCGCTTGCGGAGTGATAAAGTAAAGACAGAAACCCCAACAAGGAGCTGTCATTATGGAATTCTACACGGAACCGGAACACAAACTGCCAGTCACCGATCATGCGGACGTCATTGTCGCGGGAGCGGGACCGGCGGGATACACAGCCGCAATCGCCGCTGCGCGGACGGGAGCAAAAACGATTCTCGTCGAACAGTTCAACTGCGTCGGCGGAATGGCGACCAGCGGCATGATGTCTCACTTCACAGGCTGCACCGACTCGCCTGTTTTCGAGGAGATGATGGCGCGCGTCCAGGCGGAAAAAGCCGGAATCTTCTGTCCGACCCAGGGCGCGGGAAGACATCAGATCAACCATGAAATCCTCAAAAAAGTGCTCTTCGACATGCTCGCCGAAGCAGGCGTGATTCTCAAACTTTACACCTTCGTCTGCGGCGTCGTCAAGGAGGGTGATACGGTCAGGGGGAATCATTACGGAAAGCAAATCCGGGCGCGCCGCAATCATGGGAAAAGTCGTCATTGACGCCACCGGCGACGGCGACGTCGCCGCGAAAGCGGGTGCGGAATATCAGCTTGGACGCGAAGGCGACGGCAAGTGCCAGCCCGTCACTCTAATGTTCCGCATCGGCGGCGTGGATTACTCGCGCGCCATTCTGCCCGGCAGCTTCGAAACGCGCGTCCAGGTGCCGAAAGGTGAAATCCAGGCGCTTGCGAAAGAGCATCTTCCCGCCCCTGCCGGACACACTCTGCTTTATCCGACATGGATTCCCGGAGAAGTCTGCGTCAATATGACGAACGTCACCGACATCGACGGAACCAGCGCCGCCGATCTGACGAAAGCCGAACAGATTTGCCGCCGTCAGATGAGCGACATCATCCTCTTCCTGCGCGAGTATGCCCCCGGCTACGAGAACTGCTATCTTGTCACCTCCGCCCAGATGATGGGCGTCCGCGAAACGCGTCATTTCAAGGGTCTTTACACGATCACGCCGGAAGACATCGTGGAGGCGCGCGTGTTCGACGACTGGATCGCGACCCGCAACATGTTCAACTTCGACATTCACAACGTCGAAGGTTCCGGACTCGATAAAAACGGAGCTCAGCACAAATTCCACTCGAAGGGGCAGTACACGATTCCGTACCGAGCCTGCGTACCCGTGAAAATCGACGGACTTCTTCTTGCGGGACGCGACATTTCCGGCACGCACAAGGCGCACTCGAACTACCGCGTCATGCCGATCTGCATGAACATCGGCCAGGGGATTGGCGTCGCCGCCGCAATTGCCGCCCGCGACGGGGTTCAGCCGCGCGACGTCGATGTCGCGAAGGTGCAGGCCGTGCTGAAAGCGAACGGCGTGGAAATCTGAACTTTGCGGGAGAGCGGCTGCATCAGCATTTGGAGCAGCCGCTCTCCGTAGTCTTCTCTCAAGAAAATTGCGGAAAATTGAAGAAAAGCATTTGCATTTTCCGGATAGTATGATAAATTTTACATTAACCTTTTTGAAACCTTTAACCAAGAGAGTCGATATGGGAAACCTCAGAAAAAAACGTCGCAGAAAGATCGCTCAGCATAAGCGCAGAAAAATGCTGAAGGCGATGCGCCACAAGAACAAATAAGTTCGCGTGATTCTGGGACGTGATTTTTGCATCACGTCCTTTTTTCTTTTTACGGGGAACGGTTTTTCAGTTCCGCCGGAGATTTTGACAGTTCTCATGGGGTTTTGAATGCGGAAACGGATTTTTCTTCTTGTCCTTTGCGCGGGAATGCTTTCCGGCGCGGATATTCAATTTGATTTTGCCGGCGATGCACCGGCGCAAAAGGAAAACTTTTCCCTCTCTCCCGCGGGAACTGACCGTGCGGAGGCATTCTCCGATTTTGCTGTATTCGTCAACGGCATTCTCACAGCCAGTGACGATGAAAAAAAGATCCCGGAGCCGCTTCTCGACAAGCTCTATCTTGCCGCAGAAAAAACGCCGGACTCGGAAGAGCTGCTGGAGCTGGTCAAAGGCGATCTGGAAGAACAGAAAAAACCGCTTCCGCCGCGCACCCTGCGGCTCCTGAAATTTGCGCAGGAACATCCGGAACATACACAGCTCGGACTCATCCTTGCCGCAAATATCATGCTTCATGCGCTTGCGGGAGATGCGGAGCTCGCAGAGAAAGTCGTCCGCCTGATGGATGCGCTGAAGCCCCAGACGGCAAAGTTTTCCGCGGATTCCCCGGAAGCTAAGGCGATGTTCGCCGGACGCTCTCTGTTGGCGAGTCTTCTCTCCTCTCTGAAAAAATATGACGAGGCGGATAAAGAAATTTCAGAACTGCTGGAATCCGCATCCGCCACACAGCGTCTGCAGCTTCTTCCGCTTGCTGTGAACGTTTATCTGGATGCACGGGAAAATTCATCCGATGAAACGCCGTTCCTGATCGGATTGTTCATGGAGAGCGACAAGGAGAAGTTCAGCCGCAAGTTCATACGGTTCTTCGATGAAGTCGTCTCCGCGCTCACCGCCCCGGAAACGGCTCTTGACCCCGCCAGGTATTTTTCGTACGCATCCGCAATCGGCAACCGGAAGATGGCGGACGCTGCGCTTCCGATGTTCACGGATCCGCTGTTCGCGAACCCGAACCGGGTGGACAGTCTGCGGCGTCTTGCCGCGTTCTACACAATCACCGGACAGCCCGCGCTTGCCGCCCGCATCTGGCTGAAAATCAAAGATTTAAACGGAGGAAAACTCAGCCGGACGGAGAGTGCGCTGCTAGCGCATTCACTGCATACCGGCGGATTCTTCCGCGAGGCGGCGTCCGCGTTTGCGGAACATCTGAAGGCATTTCCGGAAGACCATGCTCTCGAACCTGTCTATGCGCGTGCTGTCTGGGCCTCGCAGGATTTTGCGAAGTTCCCGGAAGTCGTTGCGGCAATCAGGAATCCGGAGCCGGAACTTCTGCGATTCTCATCGCTTGCACTCAGTTCACTGGAGCGTTATGCCGAAGCTCTGGAAGTTCAGCTGAAGTACATTGAGTCTCTTCCGGACCCGGAAGGCAAAGAGGAGGAAGAAGCGTTTGACGCGGCGATTATGCGTGCAATTCTGCTTTCGGAAAAGACCGGGCGCGTGGATGTCGCGGAAAAATTCCTCCTGCCGGCGCTGGAAGAGGAACCGGAAAATGCGGAATATCTCAATCTGCTCGGCTACATCTATGCGGAGGCGGGAGTCAAAACGGACAAGGCTTTGGAGCTGCTAACCCGCGCGCTCCGGGTGCAGCCGGAGGAGCCGGCGATTCTCGACAGCATGGCGTGGGCGCTTTACCGCGCGAAAGATTATTCCCGCGCATGGGAATTCATTGAAAAAGCCATGAAAAACGTCTCTGGGAACGGTCCCGTTGATCCCGTCATTCTGGATCATGCGGGAGATATCCGGCTGATGCTCGACGACGAAAAAGGCGCGCTCCGTTTCTGGAAGCGCGCGCTTGAAAACTATTCCATTGAACTGGACACGGACAAGGTTCTCGAAAAAATCCGCAATGCGGAAAAGTAAAAATCTTCCGCTTCAGTCGAACAGCGACGGCTGGAGAATCGCCGGTTTCGGCTGGGGCGGACCGCCGTTTTTCGTCCGGTAGCGTCCGCGCTTTTCGCGTGCGGCGGTGACCGACGGCAGGTTCGCTTCGCCGATTGCGTTCTCCTCCAGATTTGCCAGAATCTCCTTTGCACGCGAGACAACCCCGTCGGGAAGACCGGCGAGTTTCGCCACATGAATACCGTAACTCTTGTCCGCCGCGCCGGGGACGATCTGACGCAGGAAGATGATCTGATCGCCGTATTCGCGCACGGCGACGTTGTAGTTCTTAACGCCCTGCCGGACCATTGCGAGTTCGGTGAGTTCGTGGTAGTGCGTGGCGAACTGCGTCCGTGCGTGAGTGTGGTCGAGAATGTATTCCGCAACCGACCAGGCGATGGAGAGCCCGTCGAAAGTGCTTGTGCCGCGTCCGATTTCATCCAGGATGATGAGACTGTGCGCGGTGGCGTTGTTGAGGATGTTCGCGGTTTCGAGCATTTCGACCATGAATGTGCTCTGTCCGCGGGAGATGTCGTCTGCGGCGCCGACGCGGGTGAAGATTTTGTCGGCAACTCCGATGACCGCGCTGTCGGCTGGGATGAACGAACCCATCTGCGCCATGATGACGAGCAGCGCGGTCTGGCGGATGTAGGTCGATTTACCCGCCATGTTCGGCCCGGTGATGATCATCATGCGGTTGTCTTCACCGTCGAGCACAGTGTCGTTCGGTATGAAACGGGTGTCCTGCATGGCGGCGTCGAGAACGGGGTGGCGTCCGCCGCGGATGACGAGCATGTCGCTGTCGTCGACGTGCGGACGGCAGTAGGAGTAACGCGAAGCGCAGTCGGCGAGAGCGCAGAGGGCGTCGATTTCGGCGAGCGCTTCGGCGTTCTGCTGGATTTCGCGCGTGAATCCGGCTGCGTATGTGCGGAGCTCTTCAAAGAGCTTGATTTCGAGCGCCTTCGCCTTGTCATCCGCTCCGAGAATTTTGGATTCCATCTCTTTGAGCTCGGGCGTGATGAAGCGTTCGCAGTTGACGAGCGTCTGTTTGCGGATATAGTCGTCCGGAACGTTTTCGAGATTGGCTTTCGTGACTTCGATATAGAATCCGAATACGCGGTTGTAGTGAACCTTGAGGTTTTTGATTCCGGTGCGTTCCTGTTCCTTTGCCTGCAGCTGAGCGACCCAGTTCCGTCCTTCGGTTGCCGCGGAGCGGAGCTCGTCGAGCTCGGCGCTGCATCCTTCGCGGATGACTCCGCCGTCGTTCGCTGTTGCGGGGGGCGAATCGATCAGGGTGTCTAAAATGCGCGTGGTGAGTTCCGCAAGTTCGCTGAGCCTTCCGCCGATGTCCGCAATCAGCGGCAGATCGAAGATTGCAAGGATGTTTTTGACGCCGGGAATCAAGGCGAGACTTGCGCTGAGCGCAATGAGATCGCGCGGGTTCGCAGTGTTCATGTTGAGTTTGGTTGTGATGCGCGCGAGGTCGCGGATGCCGGAAATTGTTTCGCGCAGTTCCGCAAGCGTGAGCGGATCGTCCTTGAACGTTCCGACGATATCCTGGCGTTCGACGATGCGTTCCACACTCCGCAGCGGGTTGAGCACCCATTGGCGCAGGAGACGTCCGCCCATCGGAGTCTTGGAACAGTCGAGCACATGAAGCAGAGTGGAATCTTTCGCGGAGCCCAGCATCGGGTCGGCGAGCTCAAGGTTGCGGCGGCTGGAGGGATCAATCAGCAGCACTTCATCGCGCGATTTGAGACTGATTTTGCGGATATGCCCCGTCTGACACTTGAGATTGTCTTCGGTGTACGCCAGTACGGCTCCCGCGGCGCGGACGGCGTCCGCTTCTTTCTGTTTGAACCCGAATCCTTCCAGCGTGAGCGTCCCGAAGTGACGGGTCAGCAGCCCGAACGCGTTTTCATAGGAGAAGATCCAGTCGTCAAGCTCGGTCCACAGCATGTTCTGCGGAGTTTCGGGCTTGGATGCGGGATCCTTTTTCCATTCTGCAAGCAGGGAGGCGGGGGCGACACATTCGCGCGGATGAAGCTTTGCGAGTTCATCCGCGGCTTCCTGAATGGAGCTGAATTCGGCGGCGAGGAATTCGCCGGTGCTGATGTCGAGCCACGCCAGCGCGTAGATATTTTTTGCCGGGACGCTGTAATAGGAACAGAGAAAATTGTTGTCGGAAGGCTTGAGCAGCGGACCCTCGGTAATGGAGCCGGGCGTGATCACCCGTGTGATGCCGCGTTTGACAATGGCGTTCCCCTTGACGAGCGCGGGGTTCTCAAGCTGTTCCGCAATCGCGACCTTCACACCGGCTTCAAGCAATTTGGGCAGATAGAGATCGAGCGCATGATACGGCACGCCGCACATCGGATACCCCGCGCGGGAAGTCAGCGCAATTTCCAGAATCGGACTCGCAACTTTGGCGTCATTGAAAAACATTTCATAGAAATCGCCCATCCGGAAAAGCAGAACGGCGTCCTTCGGCGCCTCCGCCTTCACCTTGAGGTACTGCTGCATCATGGGCGTTAAATTTTTATCGTCGGGCATCGGAAACTCCATCATGTTAATTTGATAAGATACTCTCAAAACCGAATTCTTCAAGCAGAAAAATGAAAAAACGCCCGCTCTTCCGTCCGTTTTTCGGGCGGGGATATGCGGACAAATGGAACATGAGACAATTTGTCTCTTTAAAAAGAGTGACATATTGTCTCTTTTCAAGATTATCTCCACTCAAAAAACAGTTGGCACGGCTTCTGCTATAACTCATCGTGTCAATGAAAACGACAAACAGAAGATTTAAGACACAGGAGGTGCGATATGCATCATCACATGGCAAAATGGCACAAGGAACACAATTATCAGCCGACACTTTACGGAATCGACGATCTGCTGAATGACATGTTCGGGCAGATGACCGATTTCGCCCCCGCTTTCCTGAACACTCCTGATCAGAAGCGCCTGGAGCTGGAGGTCGGCAAGGAAAACATCGTGGCGCGTCTCGCGGTTCCCGGATGCACGCCTGCCGATGTCAGCGTTGAAGTCCTCGGCGATTATCTCACGATCAAGGCAAGCCACCACTGCAACGTCAACCCCGACAATGACAAGCATTTCATCCGCCGTGAACGTTCCTTCGATTCCTACGAAGAGACCGTTCGTCTGCCGGTCAAGGTGAAAGGCGCCGAGACGAAAGCGAAATGCGCGGACGGCGTTCTGACCGTCACACTGCCCCGCGAAGACGCGGTGAAACCTGCGTCGCACATTGTCAATGTTCAATAAAAAGGAGAAACGACCATGAATGAGAATGAAGTCAAAGTTGAAAATAAAGAACCCGAAGCCCTTGTCCTGATGCCGCTTGTCGATATCCTCGACGGCGCGGACGGCGTAACCATCTGGTTTGAGGTTCCCGGCGCGAACAGCAAGACTGTTCACATCGAAGTGAAGGATAAAATCATGTCAATGACCGCCGCAAGCTCGCTCCGCCGAAACGGTCAGCCGATAGTCTTCAAGCGCGAATTCCAGCTTTCGGACAGCATCGACGTTGAGAAGATCACAGCCAAGACTCAGGACGGCGTTCTGACCCTGAATCTTCCGAAGGGCGACAACGCCAAAGTTCACAAGATCACCGTTGAGTGATTGCTTCAGCGGTTCGTTCCGGATCGCGTATCGGGCGGGAAGTCTGCAGAAGGCTTCCCGCTTTTTGCGTTTAAACGGAAGTTTTTCGCCAATGAGCCGTAAATTGCCCGCAAAGCCTCTTTTCTTACACTCGGCATATACCACGTTCAAGCAAAAATGAAATTATCTGACGTTTTTCTCTTGGATTTCCGGTTTCCGATGCTACAGTATCACCAAAACCGAGGAATTCAGCATGGGACTTAACACCGAAATCATCGAAAAGCAACTCGCGGTTTTCCGGAACGCACAAATCAAACGCCGCTCCGCTCTGCCCGTATATCTCCAGATCGCAGAATTCCTCGCTCAGTATATGGAAAGCGCCGACGGACGCTCCGACGGACGGTTTCCCGCGGAACCCGATATGGCAAAAGCATTCCATGTCAGCAGGGAAACCATTCGCGCCGCTCTCGGAAGACTCGAAGAAGAACACAAAATCTGCAGGGTCAAAAAACGAGGAACCGTTTTCGCTTCACAGATGCTCCCGTTCGACTCGCAGAGTCCGCGGCAGAACATCGGCGTGGTCTGGCCTGAAGGTTCCAATGCAAAATGGCGCAATATGCTCCGCATCTTTCAGGACGCAGCCAAAAACGGCGGGTATTCCGTGCAATTCTATTTCTACTGCATGGATAATGAAACCGCTATGAACCGCCAGGCGGAACGCTCCCTCGCGGAATGCTTCGGAACCGTCTTCTATCCGAGCATCTACCGGGCCGACCCGTCGTTCCTGGAATCGCTTCCCGAAACCGCGCCGCTGGTGCTCTTCGACGTTCCCCCGCAGAACAGCTGCTTCTCCTCCGTCATCCCGGATCACCAGTTCGCCGGGTACGTCTTCACGCGCGAACTTCTCGCCAGGGGATGCAGCAACCCGGGAATCGTACGCGTACGCGAAGATATTTTTTCCAGTGTCCAGCTCGAAAACGGATATCGCGAAGCGTTGAGAAACGCGGGCATTCCGTTCAGAAAAGAGAATGTGTTTCATGTCCGGCGCGGATATTCCAACAACGCATTCCTCGAATGGCTCGACGGAAACGGCATCGACGCGCTTGTTCTTGTCTGCCCGATTCTGCCGAACTGCTTCACTCTCTTTCACCCGCAGGTGCTCGAAACAATCCGCTCGCACCGCATCCTCATTGCCTCCAACTCGCCGCTCGACGATTACGTGGAGATCGCTCAGACAATCATCCCCTGTCATGCGGAATATCCGTATCAGGAATTCAGCAATGAACTGCTCCGGCTCCTCGTCCTCAAAATGAAAAATCCGGATATTACAAGCAGCAAAATTATGATCCGTCCGAAAATCTGCAAATAATTTTATATTGTCTGCATTTTGTCTGGCTTCAGGGTATTGTTTTTTCACAAATCCTGTGCTATAATGTACAGCAGACATGACAAAGAAAATTTTCAAACGACAAAACAGGAGAAAAAAAATGAGAGTTAAAACAGAAAAGAAAACGCTTTCAAAAAGCACGCAGAGGCGGTTTGCGAAGTTCACCCTTATAGAACTCCTCGTGGTAATTGCGATCATCGCTATACTGGCAGGAATGCTCCTGCCGGCTCTGAATTCGGCAAGAGAAAAAGCGCGGACAATCTCATGTCTTTCCATCGAAAAGCAGTACGGGCTCGCCTTCAACTCCTATCTGGCGGATTTCGACGGGTATTTCCCGCCCAACTGGGTGAATGGAACCGTCGGCGGCTGGAAACATATCATCGCCAATTATCTCGGCTGCCAAAAACCGGAACAGTACCGCGCAAAAGGACTGCTCTGTCAGCGCCGGTTCGAACTCGACAATCTTCCGGCGACCTTCAACACGACAAGCTACTCCTACAACTCCTGGATTCACGACGGCAACGCCCCTCAGAAAATTGAAAAAATGAAACGTCCGAGTTTCCTGTGCTCTCTCTCGGAAGGCTATCTCACCTCCGCAAAGACCGGATATGTATCGGAACTCATAGGTCAACTTCCGCTGCCCACGCACAACGAAACCTACGCAAATGTTCTGTACGTCGACGGTCATGCGGCGACAACACTCTACAAACGAATTCCGACCGAAGCTGTCGGTGCAGTCCTTCCCATTCAATACTATATTTTCTGGACCAATTTCGGCTGGAAAACATTCTAACATAAAGGAATTCAAAAATGAAAATTTTAACAGCTGCATGTCTTTGTTTCGCCTCACTGATTATATACGCGGCGGAAATCAACGGCTTTGAAATCAGTCCGTCCGGGGCGATCTCAAAGGGCGGAGTCTCGTTCGCTCCGGGACGTCATCTCAAAAACTGGCACTACGTCGGAATCCGGGAAAACAATCTCCAGCTGGATAAAGCCGCCTCGAAAACCGGCAAAGACGGCATCGAAATCCAGGGACTCTGGGACGCAAAAGAAGGCGTTACCTACCGTTTCAAACAGACGATTCTGCCGGAGGGCGAAAACAAAATCCGCTGTAAAATCAGCCTGGAGACCGACACGCAGG
>ERZ1034880.135-NODE-135-length-25870-cov-5.709820_pt1 | contig 25870 bp, 26 predicted proteins | sample MGYA00520630_ERZ1034880 | MGnify/ENA primary metagenome ERZ1034880 (study PRJEB33766, sample SAMN09781725) | gut metagenome | biome: gut microbiome | host: Homo sapiens | place: Madagascar | study: EMG produced TPA metagenomics assembly of the PRJNA485056 data set...
GATTATGGTAACGGGCAGCGGTCTCCAGAACCGGGACGAGGAGATGTTCGGCCACAAGCCGTTCGCTGTCATAGCGGATGCTTTCGCAAGGGCGGGGATCGCCACGCTGCGGTACGATGACAGGGGGTTCGGGGAATCGACCGGCGATGTGGTTCTCTGCACGACCGAGGATCTGAAGAACGATGCTCTGGCGGGAGTCAAGTTGCTGAGGGATAGGTTTGAACGTGTCGGTGTGATCGGCCACAGCGAGGGTGGGACCATCGCGTTGATGCTTGCGGGCGAGAGGCAGGTTGACTTTGCCGTCAGCCTGGCGGGAATGATTGTCTCAGGAGCGGAGACGCTGCTGGCGCAGAACCGGCGTGCGTTTGAGTCCGCCGGCCTGCCCGAGAGCGAGGTCGAGGCCTTTGCCCGTCTGCTTTCCGACACTTTCACGGCGATCAAGACGAGGGCTCCTCTGCCTTCCGCCGACAACTATGACATCACAGACGCGCTGAGGAAGAACTATGCCGCCGCCCTGCCTTCGTTACGTACCCCGTACATGGAGTTTTTCTTAGGTCTGGATCTGTCCGCCAGCCTTTCCGGCATAACCTGCCCTGTCATGGCACTGAATGGCACAAAAGACACTCAGGTTCAATGCGATAGGAATATTGCGGCTCTGGAGGCTGGCCTGCCTTCCAACAGCAGGAGCGTCATCCGTGCGGAGGATGGCCTGAACCACCTCTTCCAGCACTGCGTCACCGGCGAGGTCTCCGAATATAAAAACATCGAGGAGACCTTCTCCCCGGAAGTCCTTTCCGAGATGATTGCTTGGATCAAGACGCTTTGATTGGCGGACACCTTGCGTTAGAACCTTGGTTCTACGCACGGAAGACGTGTTTAAGCACGTTTGTGCGTGGATGGGCTTGACTGCTCACGGACTGTATTCACTAAAGCTTCACGCCTTCAAGTTCGAGGAGAAACTTCTTTGCGGGAAGGCCGCCGCCATAGCCTGTAAGGCTTCCGTTGCTACCTATGATGCGGTGGCAGGGAGCGAAGATCGAAATGGAGTTCGAGCCGTTGGCTGTGCCTACCGCCCTTACTGCCTTTGGGTTACCAATCATCTCGGCCATCCAGCCATAGCTCCGGGTCTCCCCGTAAGGGACTTCCAGCAGGGTGTTCCAGACTTTTCTCTGAAACTCTGTTCCGACGAACAGAAGCGGCATATCGAATGTCCTGCGCTTGCCAGTAAAATATTCATCGAGCTCTTGGGCGGCCTTTGTGGTGATCTCCGAAGGGATGTCTTTCATCTCAGCATCCAGACTCCGTTCCAATCGTCTGTCCGCCAACAGCCTATGCTCTTCCGCCATCCAGTCGCAAAGGCAGAGTTTGCCCTCGAACGACCCGAGCAGCAGGTCACCGCACGGAGAATGATACGTCTGTGTGTTGATTGTCTTTTTCATTGGCAGTGATTTGTGCGGGAAGAGCCTTCCACGTGAGAATCAGAACGAAACCGCTATGGCCTTGGCGAGAGTAGAGGCGTCAGCCAGTTTCTCTTCCACCTCTTCTGGAGCGAGGTAATCAAGGTTCCAAGCGGCCACGGTGGTGATTTCGCCCAGACCCCAGAGTGATGACAGGGCCTGAAGATATGTGCTGCCTTGCTCGCGGGGGCTGCCGGTCGGGATATTCATACCTCTTGTGGTTATGTACATCACTTTTTTGCATCGGCACAGTCCTGTGCAGGTCTGGCCGTTGTCCGTGAAGGTCACTCCGTAGAGGGACATATTCTCGAAAAAGGCTTTCAGGGCGGCAGGGAAACTCATATCCCAGAAAGGGGCCGCTATAATGAGCCTGTCGGCAGCCGCGATCTTTCGGGCGAGTGCAACTGTAGATTCCGGAACAATCCCCGAAGACCTCTCGGCAAGGCTTTTGGGCGTCAGCGGAGGTAAAGCAGCCTCATTAACATCAATAATTTCAATGTCGTACCTTGACGAAAGCACTTCTTTCGCCGCATCGAGTATCCTTTTCGTTCTGGACTCCAGTCTCATACAGGAGTCGATAATCACCAGTTTTTCCATACCGCAAAGATAGTTATTATTGCGAGAACGCTATCTTGGTCTGGTCTTTTTGTATTGTGATTTAAGAGCTTGTTTTCTGAGACGTCTCGCTATATATACCCGGCAATGTGGCGAAAGTAAAAAAGGGAGAATGATTTTTATTAAGAATATGCAGGAGCGCACTTTTTTCGATGCTGGAATATTGGTTTTTCCTGATGGACGAGCCTTATTATGGCCTGCTTTATTTGCTCCGCCAGCAGTTTCTTTCTGTCATCGATGAACCCGAATCCAAGAGGCTCAAGGACGGACTTTGCCTTGTTCACCTCGTCATCTGAAAGCTCTCTTTCAAACTCGGCCTCGCCAAGCCTCACGGAGACAGGGCCAAGTCCTGCATTTTCCAACTGGTCACGTACCGCCATTATACAGCGGTCGCAAACCATATGTTTGATGTACAGAATCATAATTTTCTGAATTTCAGTCGGAGGCTGTTGGTCACCACACTTATGCTGCTCAATGCCATAGCGGCACTTGCCACCATCGGATTTAGAAGGAATCCGCAAACGGGATACAATGCCCCGGCTGCAATCGGAATGCCAATGACATTGTAGATGAACGCCCAAAAGAGGTTCTCCCTCAAAGTCCTCACTGTCAGGCGAGACAGTTGTACAGCTCCGGCTACTTTCCTGATGTCGTCACCCATCAGAGTGATCCCGGCGGAGTCGATGGCGATGTCGCTGCCCTTGCCCATAGCGATTCCGAGATCCGCCTGCGCGAGGGCCGCACTGTCATTGATCCCGTCCCCGACCATCGCCGTCCTGATGCCTGCGGATTGGAGGCCGCGTATGAACTCCAACTTGTCTGTCGGCAATGCTTCCGCACGTAAACCACTTACTCCCAGTTCGGAGGCGACACTCGCGGCGGACTCTTTTCTGTCCCCGGTCAGAATGTATGTGCCAATGCCCATATTCCTTAGAAGATCAATGCCTTCCTTGGCCGTTTCCCTTATCTGGTCAGATACGGACAGTACAGCTGATGCCTCGCCGTTTTCAGAAAACCAGATGAGAGTCCCGGGCATTGCCGATGCTTTCTCTGACAATGCGCGAGGAATATTCACTCCCATCATTGACATATAACGGGATGAGCCGGAAATGAGCTTGAGTTCGGCACCATCGGGCAAAGTCGCGGTGCCGCGTATTCCAAGGCCTGTGGAGGTGCTGAAGTCTTTGATTTTTACTGGTATGGCTGATGGACATTGACCTTTTACGTAATCTTTGACAGCCTCGGCGAGCGGATGTTCCGATCTGGCCTCAAGACCGGAAAGCTCGGAGAGGATATATTCCGTTCTTTCCGGTATGGCGAAATACGCGTCGCGGACTTCGGGTCTGCCCTCTGTCAGTGTTCCGGTCTTGTCCATCACGACGGCCTTGATTGACGCTGCCCTTTCCAGGCATTCGGCATCCTTTATCAGTATTCCGTTTTCCGCGCCGAGTCCGATGCCTACCGTTATGGCTGTCGGCGTGGCGAGGCCGAGGGCGCAAGGGCAGGCGATGACAAGCACCGTTACGGCGGCGAGAAGTCCGTGGGAGAATCCGTCAGCCGGATCCAGGACACACCACGCAACAAAACTTATTATGGATATGAGGATTATGGCAGGGACGAAAATTGATGCGACCTTGTCCACAGTCTTTTGGATCGGAGGCTTGCTGTCCTGTGCCTGCCGCGTCATCCTGATTATCTGTGACAGTAAGGTGCTCTCTCCGACTTTTTCGGCCTTGTACCGGATGCAGCCTTTCTGATTTATAGTGCCGGAAAAAACCTTGGCGTCAATATTCTTGAATATGGCGACAGGTTCTCCCGTCAGCATACTCTCGTCTATGTAGGTGCTTCCATCCGTGACGATGCCGTCCACCGCGATACGCTCGCCTGGATGTGCCACGATTATATCACCAGGCTTGACGGATTCCACATCCACTGTCTTTTCCTCATCGCCTTCCACCAAAGTCACTGTTCTCGGCTTCAGCCCGATGAGTTTCCTGACGGCGGATGTCGTCTGCCGTTTTGCCCTGTTTTCCAGAAGCTTCCCGACAAGGACGAATGTCACCACCATTGCGGAGGCCTCGAAATATAGATGCGGTACAATGCCTTTTGATGTCCAGAATGACGGGAATGCCAAGTTGAAAATGCTGAAAATATAGGAAATCCCCGAGCTGAGCGCCACCAGTGTGTCCATACTGCACATCCTGTGCTTCAGCTGTTTCCAGGCGTTGGAAAAGAATTGTCTGCCGCACCAGAACACCACCGGAGTGGCAAGGAGCCACATCGCTATGCCTGCCTGGCTTCCGTAAGCCATACTGACTATCATCAACGATAAGGACAGTGCTACCGCGGACGACACTTTTATGATTAACGCTTTATGCTCTTTACGCTCCCGTTCCTCCGCATCGTCTTCATCCTCGTCATCTTCCGGCACAAGGCCGTACCCCGCATCCTTGACAGCCTGTACCAGAGAGTCTGTGCTGCACCTGCTTTCATCAAATTCCACCGTCGCTCTTCCCGACACGAAGCTAACCGACGCTTCCTTTACGCCTGGCTGCTCATTCAGCACCGTGCCGATACGGGCTGCGCATCCCGCGCATCCCATCCCTGTCGCCTTGAAATTCTTCCTTGTCATAATTTAATTTTTTTTGCAAAGATAGATGATCGCCGGTTTTCGCTCTACTCGTCCACAAGCAAAAGCGAAGTGCCCTGTTTTGATAAACCCGCTTCCAATCCCAACAGCGCTTTCTTGGCCGCAAGTCCGCCGCCATACCCCGTAAGTGAACCGTTGCTGCCAATCACCCTATGGCAAGGGGCGAGAATAGAAATGGCGTTGGCGCCATTGGCGTTGGCTACGGCACGGACAGCTTTCGGCATACCGATGCGTCGCGCCATCTCGCCATAAGAAATCGTCTTCCCATAAGGTATTTTTAGTAGTTCATCCCATACCTTTTTCTGAAAGTCCGTGCCCACGAATAATAGTGGAATATCGAACACCTCGCGCTTTCCGGCAAAGAACTCGTCAAGCTGCGTCACGGTCTTTTCGATCACAGCTGATGTCCCATCCTCAAATTCCGCCCGCAGCACACGTTTCAGCCGCCTGTCCACGTGGTCGCGATGCTTCTCCACTTGCCAGTCGCACAGACACAGCTTGTCATTGAATGCTCCCAGCAGCAAAGCGCCGCACGGGGATTCGTAACGTATAGTCTTGATTATGTTCTTCTTATGCATTTCTTTTCAATATTGACCATCCCATCTGATGTGTATGAATGCAAATATATAGATGTTTTCGGATATTCAGAAGCTGTTTATTTGTCGTCAAACCCTTTTGTGTGCAGCCATTCCGAGAGGTGGTCGGCGACCTCGATGTTGTTGAGGTCGGAGAACGGGAAGTGGGTGTTGCCGTGCAGACCGATTTCGGGGAGGTGGATCACTGTGGCGTCACCACCATATTCATTGATCAGAGCGGCCCACTTGCGCATCAGGTGGAGGCGGCGGGTCCATTCGTAGAGTTCCGGACGCTCCGGGGTCTCAGGGAGGTTGTCGCCGTAATAGATGATGATTGGGATTCGGGTGAATCTCAGGAAGATGCCCATCGAGACTTCCACGCCTTCCGTCTTTCAGGAAAGGGTGCGGACCTTGCCCTCCTCCGGCATCCGGCCTTCCGGGAACGGCACGTTGCTGCCAGGCTCGTAAGCGACTATCGCTCTGATATTCTTGGTTTTAGGGAGTGTGAGCCAGCCGACACCACCGCCCTGTGAATGGGTTATGAATATAGCCGGCCCGATCTTGTCGAACAGGGCCGCATAGGCTTCGGCATAGACATTTAGGTCCGCTGGTCTCCACCGCGCGGTGCATCAGGTGATACTCGCTCTGGATGGCCGTCACGTGGCAGACGCTATGCGCCCTTCTGATGTTGGCCGGAGTGCTGTCCTCTTCGGTCTTTACCTGGACTCCGTTCACGAACTTATGTCCGAATTTGGAGGACACGAAGACCCTGTCCGTGTAGCCTTTCAGAGCCTCGCCCACAAGTTTCTCGTTGATGTGGTAACCGTAGCTCTCGGCGGTGTCGAAGAGCGTTACGCTGCGCTCGATAGCCTCGTGAATCAGGGCAATCTCCATCTCGCGCGGTGGATGCTGGCTGCGGTTATGGTTCAAGCCCATACATCCATAGCCCATCGCGGGGACCGTCAACGCGGCCTTGCCACTGCTAAATGGGAGCGATCTGGATGTGTTTGGGATCGCTGAATGCGGAAGGGTGATTTATGAACGTTTATTATGAGTGAGATAATGAGGATGGATTCCGTCCAGCAGTACAATGACTATTTCGGGGTCGAGACCCTTCATCCGTTGGTCAGCGTCATTGACGGCAGCAAAGCGAAGCCGCTGCGCTTCTGCCGCAAGCTGTACAACGTCTATGCGGTGCTGCTGAAGGACGCGGAGTGCGGGAGCCTGAAATATGGCCGCAGCATTTACGACTACCAGAAAGGCACGATGCTGTTCATCGCCCCGGGTCAGGTTATGGGTTCCGAGGATGACGGTCTCTTGCACCAGCCCGAAGGTTGGGTTCTGGTCTTTCATCCGGAGTTCCTTCGCGGCACTCCGCTCGCTTCCATATTAAAGGAATATTCCTATTTCTCATATTCATCAAGCGAGGCACTTCATCTTTCGGAGCGGGAGCGGACGGTGGTTGTCGATTGCCTGAAAGACATCGCCGAGGAGCTGCGCCACCCGATCGACAAGCACAGCCACGCCCTGATAGCGGACGGCATAAAGCTGCTTCTGGACCGCTGCATCCGTTTCTACGACCGCCAGTTCGTCACACGGGAGACTCTGAACAGCGACCTCCTGACCCGTTTCGAGAGTCTGCTTTATGAATATTTCCATTCCTCCGACCCGCTCGACCACGGCATCCCTACCGTCCAGTGGTGTGCCGACAAACTATGCCTATCTCCGAACTATTTCAGTGACTTGGTCAAGAAGGAAACCGGAATGTCGGCTCTGAAACATATTCAGCAGCAGGCCCTTGAAGTCGCGCCGACGCCCTCGGCTTCCCGTATCCCCAGCATTTCACAAGATGGTTCAGGAATATGACAGGCTGCACTCCGAGCGAGTATAGGAAAGGTGTATCGAACTGAAAGAGTATTATTTCTACATTTTGTCCGCGAAATATTTCGGAGATCTCGTGAAAAAGATGACCGGCGACACTGCCGGCAATTACATCCGCCAATATATTATTCAGCGGGCCAAAAACGCGCTTGCTGCAGGCTCTGATGTCGCGCGGGTCTCCTACGACCTCGGCTTCGAGTATCCGCAACATTTCAGCAGGATGTTCAAGAAACAGACCGGAATCACCCCAACGGAGTATTGTGAAAGTCTGCGGAGACGATGATGCCAACCTTCTGTTTTAAGGATGATTTTGGAGGCGACAGGTATCGGCAAGGCATAGGAGGTTGGCAAAATATTCGGTCTCCGAGTCAAGCGGGACGACACCAAGCATTATGTATTTGTCTTTCAGTTCTTAAGGGGTCCACATGTGTATATGTTGCACCAGTTCTCGTCAGCTTCGATATAAACAATCTGACTGAACGGGAATCGGTAAACCTCCGTCGTCCCCCTAATTATTACCAAACAGTTTTCCATTTGCAAATGTATGTTGCAAAGTTAACGAAATCCGTGTAAATCACATGTCATTGGGCTTGAAATAAATGAAATGAATAAATGCTTAATGAATTGAAAATGGTTCTCTATTCTTCCATTTTATCAAGCACTTATGAGTTCTACTGAATAGCGCTAAAAACGCTTTTTATAGCCATTTCTTGTACATACTTTTGCGCCAGAACCAATTTCATACACGCAATGAAAAAGACTGTAAAATCTATTGTTACGGCAGCGGCCTGGGTGGTTATAGCCGCCGTTCTTGCAACCATTATCGTCCCGGGTTGCAAACACATTCACAAAAGTATTGACGAGGAAGTGTCTAACGAGGGGCTTCTTTTGAATGATGATCTTGTCGCAATTAAATCTGACGATGGAACCATCTCAATAAAGAACACTGCCACTGGAGTAATAACAATTCGAGACATCAAGTTGGATTGGACTCAGCCATCAAGGAATGACTCTCTTGCTGTCTTCTGTGCAGAGGGGAAAAGAGGCTATTACAACATGTATACGGGGGCAATAGCCGTTCCGGCGCAATACCGTCGTGCATGGATATTTGCTGAAGGACTGGCAGGCGTTCAGAAAAACGGCAATATCGGATTTATTGATAGGACTGGACGTGTTGTCATTGACTTCAAGTATCCATATCATGGCAATCCTTTGTCGGATTTCATTTTTGAAGATTGGCACTGTGTCGTCGCTGATACTACCGGCCACTGCGGCGTTATTGACAAATCCGGTAATTGGTTAATTCTCCCGGAATATGATTATGTAAGCACTTTCAAAGAATATGCAATAGCAACGAAAGAGGGCGTTAACCTCCAGGTTGGGTATGATGGCACCGTAATCAATTCATTTGTGTTGGACGAGATAAAGGAACTATCCTATTCTCAGGAGGAACGATACATTGATAATGACGGAAACGTTTGCTACGCCAACCATACCGTGAAGTCCGGCTATTTTTCTTATACAATTGGAGGACGCTGCGGACTTATGGACAGTAATTGCCATCGTTTGACAGATCCGTTGTATCGAAGCATTCGTGCTATCAGGAGCGACCTGTTCCGTGCCACGTTGTTAGACTACAATTCCGAAGTCATTATCAATGGGAAAGGCGAAGTCGTGAACTAGAATGGCTATGATACGAAGAATCTCTTATTGGATCTTCGTGCGGGTTCCAGTCTGGTTTGTAATCACCAGCATTTTCATCGTAACACTGCTAAAATGGGTTCCGGTCCGATATACTCCTCTGATGCTGAAGCGTGCATTTCAGTTCAGAGAAATGGAGAATTACCATACTGAACAGGAATGGGTATCTCTGGAGTATATCTCTCCGGAACTCATTAAGGCAGTCCTGTCCGCCGAAGACGCTCGCTTTTTCAAACACCACGGCTTTGATTGGGAAGAGATTTACTGTGAGTTGCATTCTGGTGTACATGGGGACAGTAACGTTAGGGGCTGCAGTTCGATTTCACAACAGACAGCCAAGAATGTATTTACGTTAGGCTCCAGAACTTGGGCGCGTAAAACAATTGAAGCCTGGTGGACTGTCTTGATAGAATGGATCTGGGGCAAGAACCGTATTTTGGAAGTGTATATGAACGTGGCTGAACTTGGCTCGGGGGTATATGGTTTCGAGGCCGCCAGCAATCATTATTTCAACACGTCATCATCCTGTATAAAGGACATAGACGCCGCCACATTGGCTGCATGTCTACCATCACCACTGATAGATCAGCCGGGGAATCTCTCCTTGTCAGCGCGTATCCGAAAGCGGGTTATAATCGATAGGATGGTATCTTCTAAGTGAAAGCCGAAGTCGTTGCGTTTTTTTTCGAACGGGCTCGTTTGGAAAGATATCAATAGGTTTGCATCAGAATTCATACAACACGCATTATGAAACAGTTTTTTATCTGGGCGATAGTGTTCGCCATCTGCATTTTCCTGCCTGCTTGCGACGTGGCTACTTCAGTGTCGCAGGACAACTCTACTCCTCAGCCGCATTTCAACATCTGTCTTGTGCTGGATGGAACGGATCGGCTCAGCGAACAAAATGTCGTTCCTTGTGTGACTAGCGAGGAAATCGTCGACTTGGCCAATACCCTTACCGAAAAGGGTATTGGGAGTCTTTATGTAAGTTATATTGATAACAACTGCGACAACAATCATGTGGCAGTATTTGAGTGGTCCGAAAACAAGCCCGAGTCTCCTGGTGACAAACCCGGTTATATGAAAATGGTTGAATATGAGAAACTGATAGCGGATAGCCAAAAAGCAATGGATGGTTTCAAGGAGCGCCGGGATGAAGCATTTCGAGATTTCTTTGAGGATTGCTCAGGAATCGTTACGTTAGCATACTCCGATGCGGTTGCACATCAACGCAAAGGGTCCGATGTGAATGGCGCCATCAACCAGGCGTCCCGTTTACTTCAAGCAAGCTGTTCGGGCGTTACCCGCTCATCCATAATCCTTGTTTCAGACGGGTGCGACAACGTAGGGAAACGGCTGTCCGAATTACCTGAAGGTATGGATTTGTTCATCGTGAATTCAAATGCTTCAAAGCACCAATATGGAGAGTTGGTGGCCAAAGAGTTTGTAACGCTAAAGCAAGCAGCAAAGCATATATTCAAGTAAGATTGTGTCACCAAATACAACAAGATTTAAAGCCATGAATACTACCGTTAATACTACCACTCGCAGGACGAGCATTGCTGGTTATAATGCAATACTCAGCACCCGAAATGAGCGTGAAGCCAAAGAACTGGCCGCGCAAGAGGCAATCAAGCAGAAAACAATAGAGGAAATGCTTGCGGCATCTCAAGGAAACATTAACGTCCTGTGCAAAGATATCGAAGATAGCTACGGTTCTATGGTCAAGGATGGCCATGAGATGAAACAATGCCAGGATGAGTTGAGTGAGAAACTCAAAGAGGAGGAATTGTTTCATGCGACAGCGTCAGAAGTCTATCCCTTCCCAGAGGTAGATGAATCCCTCGAACATAAGATGAGCCTTCGCCGTTTTGCGTACTACGCCCTGCCGGCACTGGACTGTTTCTTCGCTTGGTTTGCACTATATCCAATTGTCACCTCCAAAATTGCTGATTTATCTTCTGCAATTTCGGGCTTAGCCGTTGTGATTGGCGCGGCTCTGTCCATTGCCGTTGGACTTGGTGTAAGCCTCATTAGCCGTTTAGGTGTTTCTTCTTTGGAAGACGCCAACAACACTGATTCTATGAAAGGTCTTAAGAAGGTTGCAATAGCTGGAGCCGTCATTTCTCTTCCTCTTATGTATATCATCGGAGAAGTTGCATTCAATGGTGGCACTCAATGGACATACTCTGGGTGTTTTGCATTTATCTCCTTGATTATCCAATTATTAATTGTCACAGGATACAAGCGTCAGATGGAAGCGCTGGAGTATTTCCGAAAGAAAAATAAATTGGAAGGTATTAAACACATCAAGGAATCTGACGAAAGGGCTATTGGACAAGAAATCGCCACTCTCCGTGGAAAGATTCAGAGCATTCTTGTAGCGTTCGAACAGCACTACGCTACTTTTTCAGATAAGTTCCGCAGTCTAGCAGCCGCCAGAGATGAACACATACTTCAGTTCGGGAAGGACGCAAACTACTATCTTAACCAGATGGTTATCTATATTGGAGATTTGGTCTGCTTCCGCCGCGAACCTATTCCTCTCTACTATGAGTCTAACGGCACGGTGTCTACCATTCCTTTTGTAGACTTCCCTTATGTCGCAGGAGGACGGAATATCTTCATGAATAACGACTTCATTTATTTGGACTATATGATGCAAAGGTCTCAGACTGGAATCCCGCTTTCAGAGACGCTTAGAATAGTCGAGGAACAGCAGAATCGTGGCCTGAATCCACATATAGCCCAGCAAGAAAATCAAACCGCACCAGAACCGCAATTAGATACTCCTTCTGCGGAAGATAATCCGGATGACGATCAGGATGGCGGCGGAATATGGTAGTTTAACCCTTAAATACCACCAGCAATGTCACAGGAAATGAATTATCAACGTGTGGCGACAGTCCAGGAGGCCAATAACTTCCAAAGGGAAATGGCCGACGTTATCGCCCAGATAATGAGTTCAGCCCCAGCCGAAATCAAGGACGGGGTCAAGAAATGTTGCAAAAAGAAAAGGGCAAAGGCACCAACTCTTATGGCCCCGTCAGAGATGAAAGTAATCCAGGCAGATTATGACCGCCATTTGGTTATGACGCAGCAGCAGACAATCGGAAATGTTGAACAGTTGAAAGTGGCGGCCATTGCCACCATTGTAAAGTCCCAGGACAATTTGCTGGTATCTAATCCGGAATTGATTGCTGGGAAGGTGAAGCGAATCGTGGATTCTGAGACAGTCCAAGAAGTAGCGAAGGAGATAAAGGCAACATTCAAGGAGATAAAGTCGCAGCATTCGGTGTCTTTTGTCTCGAACATCTCAAATGCAGTCAAAGAATCCGCGGTAGCAATTGGATTTAAGAAAGTGTCCGTCCAGGAACCGTGCATAGGAATGATAAGAATTGTTGCCACAAACCAGACGGGACAGAATCTCATCGCTGAAATAGACACCGAGAGGCAAGTGGATATCCGCACAGAACTTGTCGGATATACTGATGGCAGTTGTTCAAAAGTGATAAGAGCTTTTGACGAAGAGATGGTCGCTCGTGGCATTACTACTAAGAGCAAAGAGATAAAACCCACTTATGGTATCCCGCATTTACCATACGCTAAACATTTGTTGAAGCCCCGCCCTTCAAAGCATCGCACTTTTAAAGATGAGGCTCCCGTCTCTGAAGGGAATAACTCTAACACAATAATAATTAAACAGTAATACAGTGACTACCAAAGAAATATTTGCACCTTACGAGGTGGACGGGCGTTCTACTATGATACTGACCGGGCGCTCCATCTATGATTTTGAATGCCGTGAGGATGGATCTATTACCACTCTGGTAAAACTGATGGCAGAGTACGCCAAAGGGTTACATCTTGTATTGGTACGATATAGTCTGGCAGACGGGCTGATCGTGCCCTACAATATGTATGACAAAGCCGATGTGGAAACCATCAAGAATGCATTGACCTCCAACGGCGTGTCCAACGCCAAATGTGCTTCGGGCAACTGCCAGGCATCTCAGGAACTTGTGGAAATACTGAGAGGGATTTCACGGATGGCATCTTCCTCTGATGCGAACTTGAAATGGAAGGATGGTGAGCAAATGAAGTTTTTCTTCCTTTTTGAGTTCACCTCGGACATTATGCCCAATGCAACAAGTGTGAACCAGTTGGTTGCCCGCGAACTGATTTATCAACTGGCTTACTCCCGCCCTTTCCTCGACAATGGCAATCTTCTCATTCTGGCAGATGTGGTAGAAGGTAAGATTGACGGCCAGGTTCAAGGGTTGGTATACCACAAATTCCTGCCTTATCCTGGCTATGAGGATAAATTGGTGTTTGTGAAAGGCCTTCACCGCAAGTATCCCAATGCCAGATATGCGACGGATCTTGATGATCAACTGATAGCGAATCTTTCCAGCAGTACCCCGAATAGAGGACTCGATTTGGTGTTTCGCGCCTCACATATCTCTGGTCTTCCCATCGAGGTCAAAAGCCTTATTGAACAGAAGTCCAAGGATGTCCAGACTATCAGTGAAGAAACGATTTCGATGCTGGACACGACAAGGGTGAAAAACGTTTCCCTTAAAGGTGAGAACGTCCGTATCCCTATGGAATTCCTTCGTGAGCAAGCCAATGGCCTGCGTTCCCGCGACACATCAATTCATCCCAACATCCTCTTGATGGGCGCTCCGGGAACCGCCAAGACTGACATCGCAACTCTTACGGCACAATGGGCAGGAGTTCCGATTTATCAGTTAAACAGTCCCAAGGCGGGAATCGTTGGTGAAACGGAGAGGCGCGCCTCTCTTCAGGCCCGCATTTTCGCTTCCACCACACCGAGTCTTGGTTTCATAGATGAAATCACCGAGGCTATGCCGATGCAACGCACTCATAATCTGGATAGCGGAGCATCAGACGCGGTTATGCAGGCATTGTTGAATACCCTATCAGACAATACGCGTGAGGGCAAATCTGTTCTCATTGCAACCACCAACTGCGGATTCAAAATGGGATCAGCGATGCGGGATCGTTTTGTCATCGTTCCTGTAATTATGCCTTCAATTGAGGACTTCCCGGAAATCATTTGCAGCATAGCCAAACAGGTGTCCGGCTCTATCCTCAATCCCCAGGATGTGAATATAAAGGAAGCCTCCAAGGTGTTTTACGACAAGCACATTATGCCAAGAAGGATAAGGGCTGCCCTGAAGCTTGTCTGCAAGGAGGACGGCCTTACGCCGAAGGCTGTCTTTGAGGCCGCCAGGGATGCTAATCCTCTGGACGAGGCAAGTTGGCTTTCTGCCGTATATGCAGATTTGTGTGCCATTTCTCTAACAGTCTCCAAGCGTCTTTTGCCCTGGCACGGGCGCGAAGCGACCTATCCTTTCCCGGGTTACATTCTAGCCATTCTGGATGATAATCACCAGGTCGATCCCATAAAACTGAATAATGAAATCAAAAGACTCCAGCCATATGTCAATGTATAGCAGAATAGATGAATATGTTCAGGGAGCCTTGTCGGACACCGGGCTTGCCTGCAGTCACTGGGCCGGTAACGGTGCCATTGCCGAACTCGAAGCAAAACTATGTTCTTTGTACGGCGCTAAGCATGCCTTATGTGTAGACTCTGCGACGAATGGTCTGATGTATCTCCTGCTTGCATCCGGCCTGAAGAATAGTGAAATAATGACAACTTCTCTCAGTTTTGGCGGCACCATCGCAGGTGCGATGAAGTTGGGATGCACATTCGGTTTCACAGACATAGACGAATCGCTGGGTATTGACCCGGATGCAGTAATTGATCTTCTTTCAATACGGCCCAAGACTAAAGCAATCATTGCCGTGGATTATGCTGGTATTCCTCATCAGATGGAGGCAATCCATAGAATATGCGAAGAACGTGGGCTGTTTCACTTTGTCGATGCGGCTCAGTCTATGGGGGCCAGATATTCCCGTTCAGATGTGGCGGCACTTAATGATGCAATGGTGGTTTCCTTTGGTAGCGGGAAAGCCATCTTTGCAGGAGGTGAAGGCGGCGCTATTATTACGGACAACTCCAATCTATACGAAAGTCTCCTCTACACCTGCCAGCATTCTCATCGACAGGAACGTGACATGAGGATTGGTGCGTCTCACGAGTTCGCACTGAATGGCCGGATGCACCCCATTGCCGCATTGCTTGCCTGTGAGAACTTTGAATCCGGGTTGAAGGCAGTTAAAGAGAAACGAGAGGTGATGCTCCAGGCCCTTTCCGCCCTTTCTTCTTTCGAATCAGTTTCATCCATTCTTCACCAGCAGAACAGTTCCTTCTACTATTGCCCTTTCATCGTCACAAATAAAGAACTATTCTTGAAGGAATTTGAAGGTTCTACACTTTCGAAGGATTTCTATTTCACCGAAAAAACACTATTCTCTCTTCCGGAGTTGCTTGTACAGGCCGGTCTTTATCGTTGCATAAAAGCAACATACTGTCCAAGGTTTGATAGCATTAATGAAAACGTTTATTTCCTTCATCAAAAATAAAGGCTTTATGACAAGATATGAACAACTGAAACAAAGACAGAAGGCAGCCCTTATTGTTGTGTGCACTTTGGGACTTGCCGCTGTCCCAATAGTATTGAACTGGAATAGCAACATCTTTGCGGGCACGTCATTTGGCCAAGGCCCTCTGGCCTTGTTCTTCAAGGTATTATCATTTCTACTATTAACGGCAATCTTTGCTATCCCTGCTTTCATAGTGTACTTGATCACTTTGATCGTAACAACCGTGGAACTCTCTCATTATAACAATTAGCCATGCCCACATTCATAGCAAATCGTATTTCGGCCAACCACAACATCTTATTTCCGGATAGGATTGATGTGGAGGACGATAGAGTTGTGTACTATAAAGGTGCCCTGATTGGTTACCAGACCACAGTGATACAACGAGTAAGCATATCGAGCGTCCGTCTTGTTTCAAACATCCTTTTTGCAGATATCATTATTGAGAGCAGTGGCGGTAGAAGGATTGAGATTAACGGATTGACCAAATCCGATGCCAGGGAAGTGTACAATTTGCTGCAGTAAAGCTTAGCAACAAAGCACAATAATCATGGAAAAAGGATATTCTATTAGGGAGTTGGAACAAGAAGCCCTTGACGCAAGAGAGGCCTTCATTCAATCAGAAGAGGCAGAGTGGACAAAACTGGTTATTACTCTTCGGGCTTTATCTGAGGCTTACCTTTCCGAAAGCAAAATCAACGACGCAACAAAAAGTCAGCAAGAGGCTGATCTGATACTCAGTAAAAGACATAAGGTGGCCACCTTTAATCTAAGCAAAGCAAATGATAGAGGAAGTATAGTTTCCTTTTGGGGTCCCATCTCATATTGGACCATTCAGGAAGAGAAAAGCAGGAAAGATTATCAAAATGGAGGTTCAATAGCAAAATATGCCAAGGTAGTTAACGCGTTGTGTGAATACCTCTCACTGGCAGAACAGTATGATATTGCACTTGAACTATATAGATCCGTATTAACTGAGTTGCGTCCAGATGCACAACGGGAAGGACAGGAAAAAGGTGCTACTTATATGACAATCGTAATCATGCTCAAAGCATCTATCTGTGCACTAGATGCAGGGAAAGATGAAATCTCAAGAGAATACAGCACATACCCACTTTTATACCTGGCAGAAAACTCGAATCGTATAAAAGAGGACTCGTCTATTGACTGGGAGTATGTAAGGCAATTATGTAAGGATTTGATTAATAAGCAGGGAAAAAAGCCATTAAATTCGTAACTTTGGAAAAACAAAAACCCCATGGTTAATAATCTAGAGAACGACAAGTCCTCAAAGCCGAAAACTATACGTCTTCAGATCATTGACAATCTATTGTCATCAGGGTGGTTTTCCCATCTTGACATGTGCATTGAAATGGATCATGCTGAAGGATTAACAGGAGTATCCCGTGACCCCTGGATGACCGATTTGGATTACTATGAACGTTTGATGGACAAGGATGAACAAGGTAATCAACGCGGACATCTTGACGCTGTTATGCGTCAGTTAGTTGATATTTGGGCTCTGGTCCGAAGGGGTGTGGATATTCAAGGTATTCTTGATCGTGGGTCTGGAAACAATCCGATTAGAGACGAATTCCGACAAATACTGATAGAGTCGAAAAGTTTTGACCCTAAGTGTTATGACGAGGAACTTGATGAATTCGAAGTAACGACTGCTTTCAGGACTTATCTTAGGAATAGTACCCAATCCCTATGTGTCTATCGATATCGGGATGAGGGCTATTCAATATTCAAGAAAATGCCAGGTGCATCAAAGAGCGACTGGGAGCTCTATAATGACGAATTGCGTATAACTAAGATCCAAAGGAAAATCACCCCCGATATACATTATGATAGTTCAGAAGCCGAAAAGTATGGTATAATACCCGATCCTGATGTAATATCTAGGAAAGTGAAGGCCTTGATGATAAAGGCACTACAAGATGAGTTGCTTCGTGACACAACCGGCGCCGTGCAGAGACGACTGGAGGAGATAGAACGATTGAAGAAGAATAAGCCGGCTGGTTGGATGAATGATACTTCTGAGACCTATCTGAATGCAATCTATGACGGGCGAGGCATCATTGAGGACTTGGACTTGAGTCCCATCATCCACCATTTTGGCTCCCACCTTATGGACCGGAAAGAATATTCCCAAGGCCACTCTTTCCTTAAAGAAAGCCTTGAAACTATTCGGGAAACAATGCTGGCCGGTAACGACAAGGCGAAAGAAGAATATGCGTTAATCTTACAGAATCTTGCGGCTCTCCATTCATTCACCGGTAACTTTGTCCTTTCCGAAGAAGAATCCATTGAGGCCCTTGGGATTTTCCGTGAACTATCCAGTGCAGATGACGCCTATACATATGGTGTCGCAATTCTCCTTAGCAGTTTGGCAAGTATCCATGTCAAAATGAGGAAGTATGATTCCGTGGAAGAAGAATACGATGAGGCTGCGCGTCTTTTCTCCCGGCTATCAGATCAGAAGCCTACAGAGTACTTGTACATGCTAGTTGAGTGTATTACCTCATTGGCAAATTACTATTACCTTGTAAGGAGGCTAGATGAGAGTATTGAGGCTTTTGAAAGGGCGATGCCTTTCCTGGACAAGTTGACGGAGAAAAACTTTGATGACTTTGCGCCACAGAAGGTCAATGCCATGATTAATTACTCGCTTGCCCTTCAGGATAGTGGTGCAGTTCAAAAAGCGGAAGATATTCTGCATGAATCAATACACCTTACTCACGTCCTTAATGAAAGGTGTCCCAATGTGTATAATGAAGAACTATCAACAGCTCTTCAGGATCTTGGGGCCCTTTTTGGAGAGACCGGTGAGCCTGATCGAGCAAGAGAGGTACTGCTAAAGGCTGAAGGTCTGAGGCGCGAATTGGCGAATTCAGACCCCAATGCATATAATTGCAGATTGGCCACTACTTTGGATTCTTTGGCAAATCTGGACCTGTTTGCGGGAGATAGTAATGAAGCCATTTATAAGTGGAAGGAAGCGCTGTCGTTGCTTGAAATTTACGACGATGACGAAAGTAACAACTTCTCTTCCGCTAAAGGCCAGTATTGTTTCTATATAGGGTTAACCTTCTTGAATCTTGGCGACAAAGAGAATGCTCTATCCTTTTTGAGTAGAGCCGAGTCTCTTTTCAGGACTGTTTTTGACCGGAACTCTACACCCCAAATGTTCGAAGATAAATATGCAATGACCTTGTCTTATTTAGGTGTACTGTATGAATCAATGGAAGGCAAGGAAGATGACGCTGAAAGGATGTTTGAGGAAAGCCTTGACATTGCGCTCTGGTTCAACTCCTGTGCAAGTACTCTTGACCAATCTTTTCTCATCTTAGTCTATTGCAATTATGCCCCCTTCCTTTTTAACAGGGGAAGGTATGAGGAGGCGAAACAAATGTGGGAGCAAGCTGTCACGTTTGGTGATGCTGAAGAAGGCCCCAGCATGTATTCTGACCAATCTCAGGGTTTACTGGATTTGGCTAGACAAAACATTCTTGAAGCCGAATATAGGATTGAGCATCCTGAGGATGACGAATCAGATGAGGAAGGATTATCTGATGAAACCAACACCCCTTCATTCTCTCCGGAAGTGGCAATTGAGGCTGTTAAGTCTATTGCTGGGCAGATTAACGCCCTAGACAAAGACAATGTCAATTACCGCGAGAAGTGCATCGGTCTTTATCGTGATTCTTTGCAGTACTGTTCGTCTATTCCTGAGTCATACTTCTTGGCCGATTATCTGTCTTCACTTTGTAGGTTTATATTTGATAGTTACATTTTTAAGCCGATAATTGACATCGCTCCTGTGGCTCTTGGAATCTTTGAAAAGACATTGCAAGAGAATAATTCTTGTATGCAAACCAGGCTCAAGTATATCGAATTACTTTCAATCTATTGCAGAAGCCTGGATGAGTATAATCATCACGATGAATTATATCATGCTATAGAATCAGCATTTGATCTTCTAAAACCGATTGTAATAGATCGCCAGGACGATGTTGCTTGCACGTATGCGGCTTTGAAAGGTGAAGTAATGCTTGATTTCATTACCAATCATTCCTCAGAGGACGCACACTCTATTAGTTTAGATGTTCTGAAGTATTACCATGATGTCTCTCGACCTCGCAAAGATTATATGTGCCGCCTATTGACAAAAGCAGCAATAATCGCATGTGAGAACGAGAAGTATTATGAGGCAGAAGAACTTCTAAATGAAGCGGAAGAGGTTATGAAGGATTGTGATCTTAACGACATGAACAACCGTTTATGCCTGGGAGAATTGTATATCTTTAAAGGAAGATACATACATCAGACTCCTTTAAAGTGGCCAGACAATTATGCTGCTTATTCTACCGAAAGAGTCATGGAGGCATTTTCCTACGCTCAGCAAATTCTTGAGGTTGGTGTCGTATATAATCCGGCAGCATTTAAATGCAAGTTGCTAGAGTTACATCGTTCAAGGTTAATGCACCTTCGTACATATATGTCCCTGCGATCTAAAGAAGTTTTGGCAGAATGTCAACAGTTGTTAAAACTGATTAATGAGTTAACTGACATTAATGAACATGTATTCACATGGCGTTCAGTTGATGCATATCTGGAGATAGTAGAGGCTCTACAAGAGATTTATTTTTCTGACTATTACAATAATACCATCACTTTGGATGAATTAGAAAAACACTACCAAGGGTCGATGTCAATGTTTACCCACATGGAGTCAATGTTATCACTATATAAGAAAACAGATCCTTCTCTCTACTCAGATTACATCTCCGCAATTGCGAAAGGAAAGAAAGAACTGAAAAAATATTATCGTGCAGCGACTTCATAAACACTCATTATTATGAAAGCGGATGATATTGTTAACTTCATTGTAAAAGAGACGGCGCCAAAATACAATGGTCTTCAGGATAAAGAAAAGAAACTGTTTCACGCTATCCTGCAGTCAGTCCCCTCCGATATTCTTCCCGAGGTCATTGAGAAACTTGAAAGAGACAAGTCTGTTCCGTGGGAACTTTGGGGTTTCATTAATTGGATGAGGATGGACCATCCCTCCAAAAAAGAACGCCCCAATGAACCTATTACTCTTCTTCGATGGTATGAAGATAAAAAGAGCAAAAAGGTAAGTTATTCATACGAACGCCTGTCCAAGAGATTCGATGGTCAAAGCCATTCTGATCAGAAAAGAATTCTTCGTGCTTTCCTTGAAGGCGGAAATAATCATCAGAATGGGCTGCTGCCCGTCTGCGTGATAGCTGGATCCCGGGACTGGAGGAAGAGATTAAAACCGCTTGGGCAAAACACAAAGGATCCTCAATGGCCAGAACCATCATTTATATGATGCCAGAAGAATTCGTCATGCAGGAACAGGAAGATTTGGTGAAGGCAGCGTCAGACCTTTCGGATGCGTATGCAATCCTTTGTGGAAGGCTTGGCCATACTCCAGGATTTGTGATTGACGAGGAACGGTTAAGCCTTCTGGATTGGTTCTATGTGGTAGGCAAACTACATCTCGTTGAACGAGAGAACGAGATGGATGAAAAGGCGGCTCAGTTCATTCGTAGTCAAGATTGTGTTGATTATATAATGACTGAAAATACATCTGGGAATAGCCTTTTATATTATATTGGAATGGGGCGTATCATCTGGGCTATGAAGCAGCTTGGTTACACGGAAGGCCTTATCCGACTTGCAAGGCTTGAGCAAGATGCAATCAGCTTGGTATACGCTTCTGGCGTAAAAGAATTCAAGACCGCATCGGCTGTTTACTTCCTAAAGTCCCTCCTTGAGAATGATATCTATGATGAAGAGGACTATGGGAGAACTGTCGAAGTTTGGAGGTCAAAATATGAAGAAGATCATTAGAACGATGTCCAGTCTGCTAGTCTTTAAGAATGACTCCTATTAGCGCTCTTGAGTAACGTGATGTTGTAATAGGATCCACATGACACGTCCACTTCTGGACGTTATATCTTTCGCCCAGCATATTCATCAAAACGCTGATGTCCGGATTAAAAATCAACGTGTTATTCAAATCGCCCACATCGATGTAGTATAATATATCCGTGCCACTCTGTCCATATAGTTCCACGGCATTTATCATCCGTTCAGCCACCTCATCCGCATATCCTTCAGCTACAACTTCACAGAGGATAATTCGTTTCCCAGTAGACCATATCTCACGGAATGCCCGGCTTTCGTCTCCGATGTTTTTCGGGTTAAACGCTTCAGGAAGGAAAACCTCCACTTCTGATGTTGTCATCTCTTTCGTAAAGAGCGTTTCCATTCGGATTAAACCCTCTTTGGCATTCATCAGCCGTATTTTCCTTTGTGTAATTCTGGGGTTTTCCTCGGATAGAATGTCAACAACAAATCGCCAACAACCCCTTGCGGCCCGTTGCATGTCCGCTGATGATAGAGCATGAGCCAGATCTTCTGCCGCATCGACAAGAAAGGCCTTGATTCCATCACTACCATTTAGGCTAAGTTCATGGCAAATTGCAAGGGAGGCTTTCGTCTTGTCTGAAAGAGCCTGTTTCTTCTACTCATTTGAATCCAATGTCTCATCCTCGAGAATATCTTCTGTAATCTGTTCTGAGAGGGCTTCAAGTTTCTTCATCAACCTGGGACATACGATACTATTTTCTGCATCCTGCCTCGGATAGGAAAGAATCATTAAAAATCTGTATTCATAGGGCTCGAAGTCTTCAATCACAGAAGCGGCATCAAACGCAAACACTCTATGTTGGGGAATCTGGGCTAGAGCCAGTTCTAGTTCTTTAACATTAGCGACAAGATTCTTGTCATTGAGGTCAACACCATTGCGGACAAGGTCTTCCAGCGCATCCAATGCCAGGGCGAATGTCTTCTTTAAAAAGGAAGGCATCTGCTCTTGTTCGACACAGGTCTCCCCGGCCTCTTTTATTAGGCGTTTGATAATAATCCAATTGTTGTCTTGTCTCATTTATTTTTCTCTAGTGTGAATATCATTGCATTATATGTCTCCTGATTTAGGATACAGTTAACTCCCATGAGGACGGAATCAACTTTCTCCCGGAATGCGCCAATAGAGTTGTATAAATCAGAGACGTGTTTTACAATATCTTCTGGAAGATCTAGCCATATAACATGGCGAGTTAAATCGAAATCTTTATCTGCCGCCAGGGTGTCCTGAATCGAATTGAAAAGCGATGGCAGGCTATGCGCAATAATGGGTGGGCAGAAGCGATAGGTGTCACTATTTTTCCACAGATGAAGAATGTCAAACCAATCTATCTGCAACAAGCACTTTCTTGCCTTACTACGATACCACATAGACATCTCCAGATAAAACTGAGCTCTATCTTTGTCTTTAGTTTGTGAAACAGGCATCTTGTCCAAAATAGGCGTTGCCAAGAATCTTTGTTGGATCTCTCTAACATAGCAATTAAGGTCAGTCAATGACAACTCACATCCATTTGTCGCAGTATTTATCGGAACAGGGATGTATGACATTATTGACTTAGCTTCACCATCATCTTTAAAAGTGATTCTCCGGGCAATATCTGGAACGCTTTCGAAGTAATTGATTGAACGAATCGGGGCGTCTATTTGGCTTTTGAATGAATCTGAAATCTGCCTACAAGTATCGGGGTCGTTGCAGATGTCCAGAATTGCCATCGCTTGCTCTTCTGATTCATAGTAAGCAACCCTCTGGCTGATAAAACTGGACGTATGTCCGCTGCTCAGTATTTCACGGCTATTATTCATGCTTGTAAATTTAGCGATTATTCGTTAAACAAGCGATAAGGGAAGGTTTTGACATCATAATCTTTAATGCGGGAGCACACCCTTTCAGTAAAGATTATCTCCTCCTCCGTCGTGACTAATCCGTAATTGAACATTGTGTGGATTTCATCATCGAGTGGAGGTTGCGAGTCGGAAAGTGTTTCCGCATAATCCTTATTGATTGGAAATTGATACAGACCGACAAAAGAACTGGTAAAGGCTTGGGCAGCCAGATCAGATGTAATAGACTTTAGGCCTTCTAACGATAGTTTAGAGATGGTCATGGTGTCATAACCGGGAAAAGAAAACTCGATTTCGGGGAGATCGCCGTCTCCATCCAGAATTCTCACATCATCAGCTTCGGCAAATACCATCTGAAAGAAGATGTCCCAGAATAAAGGATCGCAATTCTTGTAGTCGGGATGATGGTATTCTATCGGACGCAGGAAGCGATAGTAATACTTGTATAGGTCCAATTCATGATAGTCCAGAAGTTGATCCTTGTACGCATTTCTCAAAGTCTGCAGAAAAACAGCTCCTTCTTCTGTAGACTGAATATCGTAGAGGATCCACTCGTAGCCAAGGGCCGGTTCTTCTTCCTTTGCCAGATTGGACACAGCTTGGTGTGCTTCAAAATCAATGTCATCTAAGACTACTGGGGGAAAGCCCGTAGCAAGCGTAAACCCCTGAACGAGAGTTCGGACAATTCCATACACCGTCTGAGGCACCTGAACTCCAAGAACTTTCACAATTTCCGATTCGTCATAATCAGTACCTTCAACCTCGACCAGAGTAGAATAAACAAGATTCAAGTGGAAATCATCGTTCCCATTAAATCCTTCAGTAATATCAACAACAATATCAACGATATAACACATGGATTCTTTTGCCTTCCATACGTGGACGTCAATTGCAGTATTTTGTTCAAGTGCCGGATCTTCATTGTAGAAGAGTGATTTCAGAGGCGTGGGGAAGTCATACTTCAGACTTCCCAGAAACGATTTGATGATGTTGAAACAAATTTCCATAAGTTTTTGTTTTACAATTGTTTTGCACAAATAGTATTCATTACATACTCCTTGCTGATTTCTATGGTTTTCATCTCTTGAGTTGCTTGAACATTAGGCATCTCGAAGTACAAACGGTTAAGAGCCTTGGACAAGATTGTCTTGACATTACGGAATCCAAGTCCGGATCTCTGTGCTTCTCCAGCAATGTAGTATAAAGCTTCATCTGAGAAATGAAGGTCGATGTTATTCTTGGAGCAATAGTCAATATGAGACTGGAGGATGTTTTCCTTCGCAGATGTCATTATCTCGTAAATCACGTCCTGAGTTAGTGGGTTCATCACAATAGTTTCCCCAATGCGGCCTAAGAGTTCGGGCATATACCCCCACTCCACAAGGTCATCATTTGTCACAAGACTCTGCAGATTGACGTTAGTATACTGGTCTTGGGAGGAGCAGGTGAAACCGATAGAAGTACCTATCCTCAAGCGGCGTTTGATAATGGACTCAATTCCGTGAAATGCGCCGTCAAAAATAACAAGCAGGTTGTCGACCGGCAATTTATATGATTTCGTGTTCATTTTTTCGCTGTCAAAACCATTTTCAAGGTGCAAGCTATGCTCCGTTTCAAAAAGACGCATAATGTCGCGCATCATATCAGTATCGCCATCACTTCCGCTGGAACTGGTTATTTTCTGGCCATAGTGGGTGATTTTATCAAATTCGTGGAAAACGATAACAGCGTATTCGAGATGCTTAATAGTCACGGTGTCGGTGATTTCGCGAGCAATGACATCTGTGAGATGAATGCCCCTCCATCCAGTAGGAACAATCTCCGAAGAGTTGATTCGAATGACAGGGCAATCACATGCTTTAGCAAAAACTCGCAGAACTTCGCTCTTGCCAATTCCGGTAGGGCCCATCAAAAGAACAGGTGTCTTTATTCGGCAAGTGTAATGTTTGCGCTTGCTGTCAAGGTGCTGAAAGAAAGGAACAGCCAGGTGTTCAATAGCCTGATCTTGTCCTTTTATGTATTGTTTAACAAAATCCGCGAGTTGTCTGGCACTGTTGATATGCAATTCCGGAGTCTCCGACACCTTGCCAACCAGGTCTGATTTTGAGAATCCAAACTGTTTTTCGAGATATGCGAAGTCCTTTTCGCTGGGCTCATGAAAGTTCTTTCCCCAGGTTTCAAGGTGATTGCGCATGACGGATGATACATCTCCCTCAGTCTTTTTCAATTCACGAAGGCTCATAATGGCTCCGTCCGTCATGTGTTCGACAGCACTTACAGACATTTGTCCGGTGTATAACTTCTCAAGTATGCCCTTGATGAGTTCAGGGCGCAAGCGGTGGCAGAGAAAGAGTCTTGCAGCGATATTCCGCGCATCAAAATCCGGATTGCTTTTGATCTTAAGTCCAAAATACATTGTTGCCATAGCTGAATGATTGAATAATTAAGCGTATCGTTAGCGGTGTTTATTGTTTTTCGGTGAGGATTCCCTGAATCCTGATACAAAGATTGCTTACTTATATGTTTTTAGCCCCTTTCATTTTTTTTGAAACGACTAGTACTTTGTAACACTTAAAAGTTCAATATAGGATAGAGGTGCTTCAGCTTGGTGCGAGCATCGGCAGTCTTGAACTGCCAGTTCACAC
>ERZ1034880.137-NODE-137-length-25801-cov-3.265129_pt1 | contig 25801 bp, 15 predicted proteins | sample MGYA00520630_ERZ1034880 | MGnify/ENA primary metagenome ERZ1034880 (study PRJEB33766, sample SAMN09781725) | gut metagenome | biome: gut microbiome | host: Homo sapiens | place: Madagascar | study: EMG produced TPA metagenomics assembly of the PRJNA485056 data set...
GCGCTGGCCGGAGTTCTTCTTCAACGGCGACCCCTGGCTCGGGCCAAACCTATCTGCCGAGAACGAGTACTTCTCGCTTTAGCGCGAAGTGATGCCAAGATTCGGCAAAGTATCCTCAAGAGCCGCAAGGGCGGTGGGGTTCAAATACTCCTCGTTCAAGCGGCTCTTGTCATATCGAAAACGTGTGCCTCGTGAGCATTCGACGAGTTCCGCAGTAAAGAATTTCTCCCAGCTAAAAAACTCTAAGCTTTCGATATGTTCAGCGGGATTAAGTAGCATCTCCTTAATGTGTTTGCTGTTGAATAATCCCGACTTCAACACGAGCCATTCGAACGATTCCGGCAGGAATAGCTTGATGTTCTTTCGGCGCTGTAGTGCAGTTGCTTCTGCAATTTCTGGTCCAAAGGCGGCGCCGTCGGCAATCACGAGGATATCGTTTTCTGGTGCGTCCGTAATGCAATTGCAGATATTTGATTTTCCACCCGCGCTGATGCACCTAATACTGCTCTTTTTGCATAGCAAACTGAAGAATTCGTAGCCCGAATTTGTGTCCTCGACGATGACAAGCTCGGGCCTCTCGCCTTTAAATTCAGTATCACCGTAAATACGATATGTAGAAGTGTAGACACGAGAGTAAACGGGATACTTCGTTGTGGTTCGGTTGGTGTTCTTAAGACCGTAGACTTCATCAACGCTATAAGGCAGTTGGCGCAGTGACTCTCTGGCGACGATTACGTAGTAGTTTGAGCTACGTTTTGCTTCATGGGCAAATTCTCTTGATCGAACAAAAGTATTACCCTCATCAATAAAAACAATGCTGCTGGAAATCTCTTGGAGGTCTCTGCGCCAATTTTTTCCAGCTATTGTCTTACAGGGAACTTTGCAACTTACTGTTACGCCGCTTTGTGGCCCTAATTCTTCGTGAGCAGCCACCATATCGAGCAACGTCGTTTTGCCCGTGGCACTGTTGCCTTGAATGATGGTCAAGTTTCTATTGATGGTCAGTTTAAACTGAACGCGGTTGTTCTGAATAACTACCTTGTATGATCCGCGCATCAGTAGTTCTCCCTTAGGCATTTTCCAGCTATGGGAACAAGGTCAAACATCGTGTGGACCACGTCGCCCGTGTTGGCAACGGTCACCGTAAATTTACCGTTTCCAAAATCCAATATATGGTAGAGATTGATTGTTAAGTCCTTTTGCGCGGCGATTCGCAGAATCCAATAAGCGCAATTGTCACCACAGTTTGAGGCGTTATATACGTTTTGCGGCATGAAGTACATAAGCAGCAGTGTTTTGGTGCCGCTCGAGAGCTTCTCAGGAGGGATGATGCCGAGGATTTTAGTGTCGATTGCATTGGGGCCTACCACGGTGCCCTTATCGATTGATTTAATGATCCTTTGAGCAAAGGCGTCTTGAAACCACTGGGGCGAATATACGTTATCGAAGTAAACCGACGTATTGTAAATAACGTTTTCCATATCACCATAGTGAATTGTTAACACGTTGGTCCCTTCGGGTCGCTGGTTTGGTGTTCGGTGAAATTGATTATATCGCAGCATACGAGACGGGCATTATTGGCCTGTTGTGTATGTGATTAATGCCCATGGCGTGTTTTATCGGAAGTGTTTAGATCGATTGTCTTGTACTTGAGTTGCTTTAAAAGTCTGCGTTCTAGATAATACTTTTTGAGCGTTGCTCCGTGTGGCGGCACGTAAAAGTTGTACTGTGCTTGGGCAGGTAAAAGTCCAAGACGATTAGATATCCGAGAGGATATCGAGCCCGCGCCGGGGACTTTAATTCCGGCGGCAATTAGGTTTCCGAAAGGATGCCGTGGCTGACAGCCAGCAGAAAACCGCTCTACACACTCCTTCCGCGTGCCGCCTGCTCAAACGATTTGCGCCGAAAAGGATATCCTGTTTGTGCCATAAGACGTTGCTGTCGACAATGCACGGGACGGCAAGGACGTGGCGGCTCTCATCAAATTGCAGTCACAAAGATACCTTTTATCGATTTCCTGTTGAAAAACTAAATTGATAGTCTGAGAATAACTTAAGAGAGCCTTAAATCTCGGAGAAAGGATGTCGTATGAATAACCTTCGAGAAAGATGGCGCGGACTAACAGCGCTGGGAGTTGCTGTATTTGCCGCCGCCTGCATGACGGTTGCCCCGGCGCCCTCATTTGCTGATATTGATTCTCTCGTTGGTCTTCAATATATTGATCATAGCGAGTCTCGCAATTTGACAGGTTTCTCTGTTTCTCGTCCTGCTGGAACGTATTATTTCGACAACGATGGCTCGATGCAGACCGGACTCGTTCGGTGCGAGGACGGCAACCTTCGCTATTTCGATCCCGATACTGGCGCCATGGTCACGAACCAGTGGCATAACGATTACGAAGCTGTTTGGTACTATTTTGGCGCTGACGGGACCGCAGTTTCGGGCTGGCAGTCTATCGGTGGGGACAAGTACTACTTCTACCCCGAAAGCCATGATATGGCATACGGCCGAGTTCAAATTGACGGCAAGAACTACTTCCTGAACACCCCTGGCGCCAACGCCGATGGCCGCATACAGCATGGCGGCTGGATCTATGACTCCATCTATGGAAAGTGGCTCTATGCGACTTCCAACGGCGAGTTGTTGACCGGTTGGCAAAATATCGGCGGAACTTGGTACTATTTCAACGAGTACGGTGTTATGTTGACCGGATGGATCGACGATTCGGGGACGTGGTATTACGCTAACGTCTCTGGCGCGATGGTCACCGGGTGGCTCAACGTCGGCGGTACGTGGTACTACCTCGACGGCTCGGGTGCCATGGCCGCTAACGGCTGGCGCTGCTTGGGTGGCTCCTGGTATTGGTTCGGCGACTCCGGCGCAATGTCGACTGGCTGGTTCTTGGCAGGAGGCTCTTGGTATTATGCGAGTGGTTCGGGCGCCATGGCAACCGGTTGGCTCGGCAATGGCGGCACGTGGTATTGGCTCGGAAGTTCGGGCGCTATGGCCTCTAACTCTTGGGTCAACCTTGGTGGAGTTTGGTACTGGTTTGACCATTCCGGCGCGATGGCCACCGGCTGGCGTCAGATCGGCGGCGCCTGGTACTACTTTAGCGGTTCTGGCGCTATGGCCCACGATGCCTGGGTTGGCGACTACTATCTCCAGTCCTCCGGTGCTATGGCTACGAACACCCGGGTTGGCTCCTACTATGTCGGCGAGGACGGCAAGTGGATTCCGGGCTACGGTCTAGTTTGGTATAAGAACGGTAGCGAGGTCTACCATACGCATAAGTGCCGCACTGTAGGCAAGGACGCAAAGGGCTTTTCTCAGATGTCTATTCAGGAGGCTCAAAAGCGCGGTGCTTCTCGCGAGTGCAAGAACTGCCAGCAAATTGGTTAGTACATTGCTGAACTAGTTTGATTGAGGCCCCGTTGCCCTAAGGCGACGGGGCCGCTGTGTGATTGGATTCCGTGCTGTTATGAAGAAATGCTCATTTGGGGTACTGGCCGTTTTGGGCCTTGCTTCTTTGGGGTTCCTGTTGGGTTCGCCCTTGCCGTCGTTTGGCTTTGATGCTAGTAGCTCTGTTGACGACTCATCATCCGCCCTGGTTGGGACCCATGTCGACTCAAGTGTCTCAAATGCTGGTGTTCAGGACGAGTCGACTTCAATAGTTGAGGCGGACGCTCAGGTAGATAAAGGGGCTTCTTCTGAGGCTTCGGACCAAGTTACTTGGCATCAGGGATGGATATCACCCGAAGAAGGGGCTGGTTTTTGGCGCTGGGGCTTGTCTGATGGAACAATTGCGGCTTCTTCTTGGAAATATATAAGCGGTAGCTGGTACTGGTTCGACGACGAAGGTCGAATGGCTCAGGATGGATTGGTCCAGGTCGGGGGTGCGACTTATGGATTCTCCCCTTCGGGCGCAATGCGTGTCGGCTGGTACCTAGATACTACGGGCTCCACTTCTGCTTGGCGTTATTTCTCCGGTTCTGGCGCCATGGTAAAAGGCTGGCTTTTAGACGGCAGCAACTGGTATTGGCTGGATGATGAGGGCAAGATGGTCCACGATACAATGCTGCAGATCGGGGGAGCCACGTATGGATTCTCCTCTTCTGGCGCAATGCTTATCGGATGGCATCTTGATGCTTCCGTCTGGCATTATTTCTCCGGCTCTGGCGCCCTGGTAAAGGGTTGGCTCTCGGATGGGGGCCGTTGGTACTGGCTTGATCCTGCGGACGGTTCTATGGCCACCGGGCTGAATGCATGCAATGGAACCCCTTATATTTTTAACGGATCGGGGGCCATGCTCTCCTCTCGGTGGGCATTTGCTGACAACAACTGGTATTACGCTGACTCCAACGGCTTGCTACATGGAGGCTGGTTACTTCTAGGGAATTCTTGGTATTACCTGGATCCAGGAAGCCATATTATGCTTACGGGCTTTGTGCAAGTGGATGCATCCTCCTACTTCCTTACTAGTTCAGGTGCCATGGCAACAGGATGGGCACTTGCTGATGGTGCTTGGTATTACGCCGCATCAAACGGAGCTATTCAACGTGGGCGATGGATAAAGTCCGGAAGCGCCTGGTATTACCTTGATGATGCATCCGGCGCAATGCGTACTGGTGAATATACGGTAGGCGACACACGCTATTATTCTAATGATTCCGGTGCGATGGCATCTTCGCGCTGGATCAACTTGAGTGACGGTGTGTCATGGGCGAATTCGTCTGGAGCACTGAGCGACCCGTTGCCTACTTCATCTGATGGATCTCCCGTAATCGCCGATCGTGCCGACTTGTCTTCATTGCCAGGTACAATTCATATTGGAGACGCAGTTTTCTATGCGGACGCAAACGGTGTCGTTAATGTGGCATCTGGTTGGATTATGTCGAATGACGCTTTTGACGAAAACGGCAATAACTGGTACTACGCATCTTCCAATGGTGTCCTTAAGTCTGGTTGGCAATATGTCAACGGTGCGTGGTATTGGATGGACCCTTCCACATTCAAGATGAAAACTGGATGGCTTAATGAGGGCGGTACGTGGTACTGGCTCCAGCCTTCGGGTGCCATGTTTGCTAATGGGTGGCTGAAAATCGATGGCGTTGACTACTACTTCAATGCAAGCGGTGCATGGTTGAATACGTCTGGTTCTGTTTTGGGGGTCAATAGGTCCAGCCTGGTCAATTGGCTTATGAGTCACGAAAACGACGGCTATTACTGTGGAACACGGTACGATACACGCGTTAGCCAGGAAACATGCATGTATCCAAAGGGGGATCCCCGTTGGGATGGTTATACGGGTATGAACTGCGGTGGATTTGTATCGCATGCATATATGAAAGCGGGCGGTAATTTAGCTCCCATTGCCGCCGAGCAGAGCCATTCCCCTTGGAGTGGGGGTCCCGGAAGGGGCGGCTGCGTAAACGCGTATCGTTGGTACGGCTACGCTATCGATACGTGTGCGAATGTGACTTATTTCAGCTCTATTGATGAGCTGTTACGTAGTGGTTTGGCTCGTAAGGGGGACATTGTATTCTTCAATCCTTACAATCCATATGCGGATGATAGCCACATTGGCTTTTTCTGGGGTAATTCGCCGAGCGAAAATTTGTTCTGGCATAGCGATGGCTATGGAAATCGCATTTCCGGTTTGACCGCGTTGGGCCCATCGAAAGTAATATTGATTCGTTAGAATGCTGGGTAGTAAGGGGTCTCTCTGAGGCCCCTTCTTTTTCGATATTTGGTATCAGAGCTAATTCGATGCCGTTATTCTTTGGGGAGGTAGAGTTGGGATATTGAGCCCTAGGTTTCAACCCTGCTGTTAAGCAGTTGTTTACAGTGCAGTATCGCGTGCATTTTATTTTCGTTCTAGATTGCGTCTTGTCCCGTTGGATGTTCGGAAATCTTTCATAGCCATGCTGTAAGCTAGACGCAATCAAGAGCGAATGACGAGGTTTACATGAACAAACATCTTAAGTTGTTGTCGGCATCGTTGGTGCTGATGGCCCTTGCGTCCATATCTGTGTTTGTATTCCCTGCGAATGCGGAGGCTGCACAGGCTCTGGTTGAGAATTCTTGGCGTTATGAGGATGGGCAATTAGTCGCAGAGGAAGATTCTTCAGAAGAAGATGAAATAGCCTTATTGTCCATGGACACCCTTCCCGATGGGGTTACGGCGCAGGGCATTGACGTCAGCGAGCACCAAGGGCGTATTGACTGGGATGCTGTGAAGGCTTCTGGTATCGATTTCGCTATTCTGCGTATTGGGTTTGGCGCTCCATCTTGGGGCGGTCGTGTTGATTATCAGTTCAGCCGAAATATTTCTGAGTGCGAGCGTCTTGGAATTCCTTACGGTATCTATATTTATTCGTACGCTCGGGATGATCAGCAAGCAGCTGACGAGGCATCAATGGTGATTGACTGCCTTTCTGGACATAATCCAAGATTGCCGGTGTATTACGATCTTGAGGATAAGTCGATTATTGCAGATGGCCGACAATCCGGAATTGCATCGAGAGCACGGATCTTTTGTAATAGGATTTCTGCTGCAGGATATAATCCAGGCATTTATGCAAATCTGTATTGGTTTAACAATATCCTGACCGACTCTGTGTTTAAGAGCGGCTCTTGGGATCATTGGATCGCTCAATATAACTCAAAATGCCACTATACCGGCAATTACAGCTTTTGGCAGTATACGAGTAGTGGAAAAGTTTCTGGTATTAGTGGAAACGTTGATATGAATTACGCGTATATTGATGTTTCTCTTTACCACTGGCAGTTAAAAGAGGGCACTTGGTATTACGCAACCTCTAGCGGCAAAGCGTACATCGGATGGTTGCATCAGGGTGGCGCCTGGTACTGGCTCGACCCCGACGCGGGCGGCGCCATGGTGACGGGCCTACACGAGTGCAACGGCTCCCTGTACTGGTTTAATTCGTCCGGCGCCATGGCGACCGGGTGGGTCCTCGACGGCGGGACCTGGTACTACGCGACGGGATCCGGCGCGCTGGCGCGCGGCCCCGTATCCGTCGGCGGCGTGCCCTACTGCTTCGATGCCCGTACGGGGGCCATGCTGACGGGATACCAGACTGATGTGCAGGGCGTCCGCCGCTACTTCGGCAGCTGCGGTCCCCTTAACGGCTGGGGCCTCGTCGACGGCTCCTGGTACTGGTTTGCGAACGGCATCGCCTCGACCGGCTGGCTTTACACCGGCGGTTCCTGGTACTGGCTCGATCCCGAGGCGGGCGGCGCCATGGCGACGGGCCTTCACGCATGCAACGGCTCAGCGTACTGGTTCAACGCCTCCGGCGCGATGGCGACCGGATGGGTGCTCGACGGCGGTGCCTGGTACTACGCGACGGGCTCAGGCGCGCTGGCCTCCGGCTGGCTCAACCTAAACGGTACGTGGTACTGGCTCGACCCCTCGACGCACGCCATGGCGACGGGCGTTCAAACTATCGGATCATGTGAATACATATTTAATAGATCTGGCAAGATGATGGCTAATTGCTGGTCAAACGGTGATGGGTCTTGGATGTATCATTCTTCATCCAGCGGTGCAATTGACCTTAAAGGCATCATGACCGATTTGGGAATCCAGCTGATTGACGATGACGGGAATGTTAAAACGGGCTGGATTGAGAGTCAGGGTTCTCGATATTATTGTTCTGCTAATGGGGTAATTCTGACTGGGTGGCAGCAAATAGCTGGGTCTTGGTATTACTTTAACTCGGATGGTCGAATGACGACCGGCTGGTTTAACGATGGCGGTAATTGGTTCTGGCTAGATTCCGCTTCTGGCGCAATGAAAACGGGATGGCTTTCCCTTGGGGGCACATGGTATTACCTTGATGCTGCACGTGGGGGAGTAATGTTGAGTAACGGCTGGTATTGGATCGGCTCTACTGACTATAAGTTCAATTCATCCGGCGCAATGGTTGGCGCTTGGGTTGATGTCCCTTGCTATTCGCAGTACCCGGAACTCCCTACTGGCTGTGAGTCGGTTGCCCTTACAAACTTGCTTAACTACTATGGTTTCCGTTTGGGAAAGACGATTATTGCGGATTACTATTTGCCCAAGGGAAGCGGTGGCAACTTTGTTACCGCCTTTGATGGCAACCCAAGGCGTAGCAGCGGGGGTCTCATGGGATGTGTTGCTCCTGCGATTACTATTGCCGGTAATAACTTTCTGCGCGCTGCTGGAAGTGGCAAGCAGGCAAAAGACGTCTCTTTCTCGTCAATTTCTTCCATTAAGAATAGGCTGACCTGTGGACAGCCAGTTGAGATGTGGAACACCGAGTGGGGAAGCTGGCCAGGAGGGCGTTATGCTACGCGTTGGTACAACGGGCATTCCTATGGCCTGTGGGGCGGTAATCATGCCGTAGTCCTTAAGGGCTATGATGATGAGCAGGGTATCGTCTATCTTTCGGATTCGATAAACGGCAACGTTACGCGAAATGCTCAGATATTCTTCGGTACATGGCAACAGATGGATAGTCAGGCCGTGGTAATTGAGTAACTTTGATGCTAAAAAGGGGAGGACTCAATGAGTCCTCCCCTTCGCTTAATTTCTGCTATCAAGTCTTATGCAGTTCGCTTGCGACCAAACAGCTCATCCCAATTACTGGCTGCCAATACGGTTCCGCAAACAATTACAATGCAGCAGATTACAGACGCCATGTCGGGAATTGTGCCAAGCAAAATGAGGCCAAAGACTACCGACCATGCCGAATAGGAGATGTTCAGAGCCATTGCGCGTGCCGCTCCAATAGCGGCAATGCCCTTGTAATAGAACAGATAAGAAGCCGTTCCTGCGAGTCCGGCCAGTGCAATGATCAGCGTCGGCATGCTCGGGATGGCTCCTATCGTAAAGTGCCATGCGCCGAAGAGGGGGAGAACAAGTACCCCATAAACAAGCGCGCTTGCAGTTTCGCGAATCTGCAAAGCGGTTTCATCGTCAACGGCGTCATCCTTCATTCCCCATGCGCACAGCACAGCCTCAGATCCCCATCCAATAACGGCGAGTACGGCTCCGAGCAATCCGAGGGGGGCATTTGCAATTTCGCTCGATCCGGCCGATAGATAGCCCATCGTCATCACGCCACAAAGGGCGACAAGAAGGGATAATATTTGGCCCTTGCTCATTTTTTCCTTCAGCAGCAGGAATGACAGGAATGCTCCGACTGCGGGGTAAAAGGCGGAGATAATTGCCGTGTAGGCGGCCCCGATATTGTTGATCGCCAATACGTAGCCTGTCATTCCGATGGGTCCTCCGAGCAGCGCTCCGGCGATGACTACCTTTCCTGAACGAGTCTTTAGAGCGGCGAGCGTATCCTTTAGTCTGCCTCGAACGCCCATATAGCCAAAGAGCCAGATTGCACAGAAGGCATCATGTAGAAAAGAACCTGCGATAGAGGCGCAAGCGAGCGCCTCCGCCGTTCCGACGTAGGGCGCGAGTGCCAAGCCGATTCCAAGAATTACCGTATCGAGGCCCCAGAGGAGGCCGCTAAAAAAGCCGAATTGCATCGTTACTCACCTTTCCGATAGATTTCCAGCGCCTTTTTGAGGTATTTGGCACCGTAGTTGAAGTAGATATAGAGCCATTCGCCCACAAAATCACCCTCGGCTTCTTTAAGAAGAGCCCAGAGATACCAGCACCACCCTGCGAGGGCAATGTGCGCATAGTTATGCGCAACTTCGCCATTCGTTGCTTTGCGACCAAAATAAGCGTCAAGTGCGCGGTCGACTTCATCTTCGGAAAGCTCGCAGCAGACACTACACGTTCCAAAATCATTCGCGTAGTCGCTCATGCCGGCATATTCCCAGTCAATGAGATAGTACTTATCGTTTTCATCGATAAGGAAATTGAGATAAAAGAAGTCATTGTGGCAAAGGCATTTTGGCGCGTTGTCGGCCTGAACAAATCGCTCCAGCTCATCGATTTCGGTCGCCATTTCTTTAAACCCCGGAATGTCGATGGGTCCTTTCTCTAGGAGAAGCGATTCATAACGCTTTGCCTCAAGATAAAAGTCGAACTCAGTTTCGACATTAGCGCCGCTCTCGTGAAGTGAACGACACATCTGCATCATGCGGTTCATTTGGGCGGCGTCATGCGGATCAGGCTGCTTTGCGTTGGGAACAAACTTTGAAATTTTCCAACCACGTTTGGGGTCTTCATAGATGAACGTGTCGTCAAGCCCAAGTTCTTTGGCCTTTTTAAGTGCGGCAACTTCGCCATTTCTATTAATAAGCAGCTCGGTCCCGACTCCCGGATGACGGTAGACGTACTCTCCCTTGTTAGTTCTAAAGTGACACGATAGATTCGTGAGGCCTTGCTTAAGAGGGTAGACGTCGTGAATCTCTGATTTGGAGCAGCCGAGCACCTGTTCGATGTTATCGAAAATGTCTGAGTCAACATTTTCGATAAAGTGCGGGTCGAAAACACGAAGCTCATCAAGAGAGTCAAATTCGTTGATTTCACCCTCAGGATACTTCTTGATTACCATATCGAGTTCCTTGATGTGCTCGATATACAGATCTTCCCAGAGCTTGTCCGCCGTTTCCGGCTTGTTATATTCCGCTTCAAGTATTTGTTTAAATGCAAGTGAGAAAGCTCGGTCGAAGTAAACATGGCCGAGCATATACCATGCGTTAGAACCACCGATTGTAACATTGGTGATTCTATCCATTGCACCCGTTTGAATGCACCATTCTTTGGTGGCGCCTTCAGCGTATTGAGCAGAATAAAATGCTTTCCAAACGTATGCCTCAAACGGATTGTTGAGAAGGTAATCATCGCTTGAGCAAATGTAGGTGTTGCCAAGACGCTCTTTTACGCACATAAGCGATGCGTGGTTATTCTTGGATGCGTATTCGTTGTTAACGACAATCGAAACGCCGAACTTGCTTTCAAGATAGAAGAAATACTCTTTTTTATAGCCGACAACGACGGTGATATTGCTGATACCCGCGTCTTGCAGCTGCCTAATCTGACGCTCAACGAGAATCTCACCACGTACTTTTAAAAGGCCTTTGGGCTTTTCATACGAAATAGGAGCAAAGCGGCTCGAAAGCCCAGCAGCCAATATCACTGCATTTTCAACTTTATAAGGGTGAAGTGCTTCATACCCGCTGTCGGTCAAACTGTCAGATTCGAGAAGACCCTCACTAGTGAGCTCCTTATTCGCTGCGTTTACAGAGCCAAGTGAAAGCCCAGTGTGCTCGGCAACTTCTCGCTGGCTGGCATAAGGGTGCTTTAAATATTCGTATAGAACCGTAAAGTTGCGCTTGCTCAGTTCCACTGTAGGCCTCCGATTAAAGTGTTCATTACTTGGTATAAGAATAGATTGATTGAACGCAATGTTCAATCAAATAAGGTTACCTACATAGACTGAACAGAAAGTAGTGAAAATCAATCACGTAATGTGGATTAAAATAAACAACTGAGATATCTGGGAGGGTTGATTATGTATCGATTCGAAAAGAAGGCTGCACTTGTTTGCGCCACTGCGTCATTAATCGTTGCTTGCTGCTTGTCTGTGACTGTCAATGTGGCGTTTGCGCAGGACTCCGGCGAAGCTCAGAGTATTGAGTCAAAAGTGGATTTACCCTCCGGGATTTCCGATAATCTGCCACTGGATAGCCCTTCCGTCATAAATGATGGGTGGCAACGTGACGAGTCGTCTGGAGTTTGGTATTACGGAAAAAACGGTAAACACCAAACCGGCTGGCTGCAAAGCGGAGGCTATTGGTATTGGCTTGACCCTGCCAATGATGGTGCAATGCAGACTGGCTATTTTAATGTGACCGATGCTGGCGGATCGATTTCTTCGTTTTATGCGAACGACGGTAATGCCACAACGCCTTATGGCTCGCTATGTCAGAACTGCTGGCTGCGTAACTCGGGTGGAAATTGGTTTTACGCCAATGCTGGAGGCGATTTAGCTGCTGGTTGGTTTTACCAAAACAGCACATGGTATTACTTGGATCCTGTTTCGCATGTTATGCAGGTTGGTTTTGTCAACCTCGGGAGCGGGAAATACTATTTAGATGCTTCTGGCGCTATGAAAACCGGCTGGATTCTCCAGGACGGGAATTGGTACTGGGCATATCCATCGGGCGCACTTGCTTCGTCATGGCAGACGATAGGTGGGACTCGCTATTATTTTGACTCTCAGACGCTGGCTATGTTCAAAGGTCGTCACGAGATCGATGGAAGTACCTACATTTTTGGCGACTATGGCCTCGTAAATGGATGGTTCAAAGATGGAGTAGATTGGTATTACTGCTCTAATGGTATTGCGGTCACTGGCTGGCAACTCGTTAACGGAACCTGGTATTATCTCGATCCGGCTTCCGACGGCAAAATGTCTGTTGGGTATTTAGACCTTGGCAATGCAGCATATTATTTGAATTCGAATGGGGCTATGGCTATTGGTTGGGCTCAGTCCGAGGACGGCTGGTATTTTGCCTCTGAATCTGGCGCGCTTATTTCTGGCTGGTATAAAGAGGGCGTGAGTTGGTATTACCTGGACCCTGCTAGCCATCTCATGAAAACGGGCTTATTTGAGGTGGGCGGCAACGATTGTTTCGCAAACCTGAGCGGTAGACTTGTGGTGTCAAGCTGGATTACCGTTAAAGACGGCGTAGAAAGATATGCCGATGGCAATGGATATCTTTGCAAAGATGTGATCCGCGAAAACGGTACTATCCTAAAAACAGCTGGAGCTGATGGCTGGCAGGTTGCGTCCGGTTGGGTTAATGTTGCAAATCAAAGGTTTTATGCTGAGCCCGGAACGGGCGTCATTCATCGTGGATGGCTGCAGATTGATGGCGATTGGTATTGGCTTGATGCCGATTCTGGTGCGATGAAAACTGGATGGGTTTTTACTGACGGTGCATGGTATTACCTAAACGACGACGGAAAAATGGCAACTGGTTGGAAATGCCTCAATGGAACATGGTATTACCTTGACTCCAACGGCAGCATGCATGTTGGCTGGCTTAAAGATTCGGGTAAGTGGTATTGGCTAGACGGCAGCGGTGCTATGGCAACAGGCGCAAGAACCATCGATGGCGTGCGTCGAATTTTCTGGAGCGATGGCCAGTGCGACAAGGTTGGCTGGCAAAATCCTCCGCAGTATCCCCAGGTCAGCTCTTGGACTGTTCAGTTGCCTAGCTACTGCGCTGGCTACTTTACCTATGTGACTCCTTCTCGCATTTCTGTCGAAGCGACGCGGGAAGATTGCGTGAATGCCTTTATTCAGCGTGCTTACGAATATATCGGTACGCAATATATTGAGCCTTGGTCTACCGCTCCCGGCGGGGCTGTTGATTGCTCTGGTTTTGTCTTGCAATGTCTTTATGCTACTGGCATGGATATGGGTGTTTACAACCCTTATAACCATCGCTGGGATCCAAGCCAAACCTACAATTCGATGAATTGGTATCGAAGCAACATCTTTATGCCCGTGAGCACCAGCTCGATTCAGCGTGGCGATGTGATTTATTATCGCGGGCATATCGCAATCGCACTTGGCGGCGGTATGATGATTGACTCCTGGCCTCATCAGGGTGTCGGTATTCATCCCGTCAGCGCTAGGGGAAATGTGATCGGCGCAGCCCGTCCGTTTATCTAATTGATTCCTTGTAAGACAGTCGGTACCGGTTGGGGGCCTGAAATGAATGCTCGGATTGATCATCGAATTTGCTGGCGAGCAATCGGCTTGGTGCTACTATCCGCCTCGCTCTCGGTTTTCGCCCCCGCGTTTTCTTGCACTGCTTATGCCGTGGAAGAGGGGGCGAATAACGATATCGTAGAGCGCGACTCGACGGAAGGGTCGGGTGCTTTTGTCGGCGGCGGTCTCGCTCAAGATTCCAACGATTATGCTGGCAAAACAGCGGAAGATTCGAATCCACAGGTTGTCGAAAGCCAAGACTCGTCGACGACGGAAAAACTATCTGGATGGCAATGGGACGGTTTGTCCTGGTATTACTATCTTGACGACTGCCGTTTGACCGGAATGCAGAATGTTGACGGCTCGTTGTTTTATTTGGACCCCGCTCGTGACGGCGCGATGAGTTGCGGCTGGATTTTTACTGACAATAAGTGGTATTACGCGAGTCCATCAGGCGCTTTGGCAAATGGTTGGCAGCTTATCGGAGGCCAATGGTACTGGTTTGACTCCCTTGACGGCTGTTCCATGGTTACTGGGCGACGTGTTATCGATGGGCATCCTTATCTTCTTGGAACCTATGGACTGATTAATGGATGGTGTCTTGATAACGGTTTATGGTATTGGGGTAGCAATGGTGAAGTCTTAACCGGTTGGCTTCAAACTGGCAATAACTGGTATTGGCTTGATCCCGCCAATGATGGTGCTATGTCTAGGGGAATCGTTTCCGTTGGCTCATCACGTTATTATTTATCGGATTCCGGTGCAATGGCTGTTGGTTGGGCGTTTGATGGTACGGACTGGTATTACGCAGACGGTTCCGGCGCACTTGCGTCGGGCTGGCGTTCGGTGAACGGCGCTTGGTATTGGCTCGATATCGCAAATGACAATAGAATGGTTACCGGCTTTTTTTCCATCGGATCGAATCGGTATCATTTTTCTTCAACGGGAGCGCTGTCACTCGGCTGGTTTATGAGCGATGGAGACTGGTATTACGCTGAGCCTTCTCATGCATCGGGTATTGTAAAGACGGGTTGGCTGAAGGACGGTAGCCAATACTATTATCTTGATCCTGCCGTCGACGGCAAAATGCTGCTCGGGCATTTTTCTGTAAATGGGAAAAGCTATTATGCAAAAGGCTCAGGCGCTGTTGCTTGTCGTGAATGGGTAGATGTCCAGGACTCGGTTCAGGATGGTCCGTCTAAGGCTTTTGCTGGTTCTGACTGCTCGTTGTGCGGAACATTGCGCAATGGGAAGTTATTTACTTCAAACGGCGATGGCGAATTGGTCGAAGCGCGCGGTTTCGTGACGCTTGGTGGCTGCATTTTCTATGCTGATCCGACTAATGGCTCCTTGAGCGTCGGCTGGCAGAACGTTAACGGAAAATGGTACTTCTTTGATGAGACCGCTGGCTATGCACGATCTGGCTGGCTGAGTAAGGATGGCTCCTGGTTCTATTTAGATCCATCCACTTACGTTATGAAAACCGGTTGGGTTGCCGTTAACGGATATTGGTATTACTTGAATTCGTCTGGTTATATGCAGACAGGATGGCTCAATTTGGGCGGCACCTGGTATTGGCTTGATGCTAGTGGGGCTATGGCTACTGGCTGGCGCGTTGTGGACGGATCCTGGAATTACTTCATGGCTAACGGCGCGTGGGTGTCAGACTATATGGACGCTAAAGCTCAAAGTTATTCAAGCAATACAAATTGGCTGATACTTGTCGATACGTCGCGTTGTATCACGAGCATCTACACTGGGTCATGGAATAATTGGTCCTTAAACCGTCGATATGTATGTTCGACGGGAAAAGCCAGTACGCCAACTGTGATAGGGGAGTACCAAGTCTACGGAAAGGGATACTCCTTTGGGCATGGATATACTTGCTATTACTACACACAGTTCTACGGTGATTATCTATTCCATTCTTCGCCCTACTACGTCAACAGTAACCAGGTGATGGATCCCACGATGGGCGTTCCATCCTCTGCAGGATGTGTACGCCTTGAGATCCAGAACGCAAAATGGATTTACGATAACATTCCTTATGGAACAAAGGTTGTTACCTATTGATATTGGACAAGTGTCTTTAAAGGTGGGAGAAAGACACTGATTCTTAAGGGACTCTTTTCCAATTGAGGTGCTTTGATTTGGCAAGCGGTTTCATGAGAAGGCGGTCATAAACTGTATGCACTTCCGGTGCGCGGGATTTTAATTCTCTACGAGCTTCCTTTTCAGATTATTTTGAAAAGCCAACCATCTCGCTCCCTCTAGGGGGGCGAGATGTCGGTGTTGGTGTTAAAAATTACGGGAGCACCATTCAATTTGCCGCCATGTATTATCTAAAGGCCGAGCCTTCTCCTGTCTTTTTTGAGCGTAATAAACAACACCTTAAATCTCTAATGATTGCTTTGCTAATCTTGAAAACATGACTTTGGGAGGATTTTTGGAAATAGAAAAGGGAAATGGTACAGGCGTATGCGTACTTCTTTCAGCATATAAACCTGATCTTAAGTTTTTCGCCGCTCAACTTGATTCGATTGATGAACAAACGTTTCCGGTTACGCTTTTGGTCAGAAATGACTGCCCCGAATCGGCCTCTTTAGAGGGGTTTATCCAAGAGCATATAAAGAAAAACGCGTATCGTTATTATCATGGCGATAAAAATCTCGGTTATGTCAAATCGTTCGAGGCACTACTCTCTTTGGCGGAAGGGGATTACGTAGTATTTTGCGATCAAGATGATATTTGGGAGCCTAACAGAGTTCAAGTTTCGCTCAACCATATGCTAGAAGAAGGCTCAATTCTTGATGTTTGCGATAGATCGGTAATCGACGAAAACGGAAACATGCTGGTAGAGAGCTACAGAAAAGCTCATCCAAATTCGCCTGAAGTAAATTGGTGCTCCGGAGAGGATATTACTATTCAGGCTGCAAGTGTATGCTACGGCATTGGTATGGCTCTCATGCTAGATGCGAGTGCTGCTAAGTCGATGATTCCCTTTCCGGAATCCACTGCACATGATTTGTGGTTGACATTGGGCTGCAGCGAACTGGGGAAGTGCAGTTTTACAACGACTCCCTTGGTTAAGTATCGTCGACATGGCGGGAATGAAACTGGATTCCTTGCGGGTGTTGCTTCAAAAGATGATTGGTATTTAACAAGAGTTAAAAACAGGGTTGATACAGCTAAGCAATTTGCCGAAAGATTTCCTGATTCACCGCACCTAAAGGAAATAATGGGGTTCGCCGATGCAAGAGAGCGACGCTCCATAATTGGCTTGCTTAAATATCGACGAGCTTGCCCGTCCATTGCTAAAGCTGAAATCATTATGCGACTTGTACCGAATTGGCTGTTTCTTTTGATTTTAAACATGATTAAAGAAGCAAAATAGCTTCGTATCCGAATCGCGACTTGTTCAGAAGGGCGCTTATATTTGTGGAAGCCACAGAGAAGACTCTTTCGATTAAACACAATATGTTCTGGAATACCGTTGGCTCGTTGACGAATTTAGGCTGTCAATGGCTAATCACTATATTGGTCGTTCGACTGTCTGATGGATATAGTGCTGCTGGAATTTATTCCCTTGCTATGTCTATTTTCAACATGTTTTCTCAATTGGCCCAATACAGGATGTACACGGTACAAATTGCAGATGTTGAAAGGAAAAACTCTGCTGGTGAATACCTGACTTTTCGTTTCTTTACTACGTTTATGGCGTTTGCAATGTTGGCCGTCTATTCCATTGCGACGTGTCGTATTGATACGGTGCCTGCTGTTCTTTTGTATGCTCTCTATAAAACCGCCGGCTTAGTTATTGATGTCATGCATGCCAATGATCAGGTTGGCCATAGGATGGACTATATTGGGAAATCCCTCATAATGCAGGGCATTGGTTCTCTCCTTTCGTTCATTGTTGTCTTTGGGCTGTTAAATAGCCTCGAAGGTGCATTGTTGCTAATGACGGTAGTGACTATAGGTATCGGTGTTATTTACGATTATCCGAGATCAAATCGAATCTCTGCAATCAAGCTTGGAATTACCCAAGCGAAGGTCAGAGCTTTCCTATGTGGCTGTTTGCCCATCGTTCTGGGCGGCATTGCTGCTTCTGCGGCGCCGAATATTCCAAGGCAGTATTTATCTTATACATTCGGAGATTCTGCTCTAGGCATTTATGCATCAGTTGCTGCTCCCGTGGCAATTATCCAAATGGGTGCGACGTATATCTATAATCCTTTATTAGGTTATTTAGTAGAGCGTTATTATTCTAAGGAAAAGTCCTTTTTTACGCTTATAGGTAAAATACTTGCCGGTATTTTATTTGTCGGCGTCATATCAGCAGTTGCCCTTTTCTTTTTCGGCAAATTATTGCTGTCTTTGTTTTATGGCGCTGGAATAGCCAAACATTCTGATCTCCTTCAGCCTATGTTGGCTTGTGCCTTTTTGACTGGCATTGCTTGGTTTGTCAACGATTTGCTGGTTTCTCTTGATAATTACCGAGGGGTATTTGTTGGCAGCATATTGTCCTTAATCAGTGCTGTTGCTGTCATGGCTCCCGCGCAAGTGTTGTTTGGCTTAAATGGCCCTACTGTAACGGCGCTTATATCCAATGCTATTTGCCTTATTTATCAGTCTTTTGTTTTGGGGAAACAGACGCAAGAATGGTTTGGGGAAAAGAGATAGGCCGATGATGTCTAAAGCTCACGCGCTATTAAAGCTTCAAAACACTGAATTGGATATCCTTCAGGTTGTCGCTGCATTCTGCTCTAAGCACGGCATCAGGTGGTGGCTTGATGGCGGAACATGTTTAGGAGCAATGCGTCATAGGGGGTTTATCCCTTGGGATGATGATATAGATATCGGAATGATGCGTTCAGACTATGACCGCTTTTGCTCTTTAGCCGAGGATGGTTTACCGGAAGGATATTCGCTCCATACATCGCGGAATACTATTGGCTATGCTGCGATGTTTGCTAAGGTGTATCGCGATGGAACTCGCTTCGAGAATCAGGAGGCTCGAGAGGCTTCCAGTTCGATGGGCATTTTTGTCGACATCTTTCCATATGACCAGCTCTATACAGATAAACGCCTTCGTGCAAAACAAGTCCGAACTGCATCAATTGCACAGAAAAGAGCTTATTTATATCACTCTTCTTCCATTGTTGTCCCTCATAAAGGGTTCCTTGGACAACTCGAGCAAATTGGTTGTTCTGCTATACACGTAGTGGAACGACTGGTTTCTCGAGGCGCATGCTCTTACCAGGATTTGTTCGACTCCTGTATTGCCGACTCAAATACGGGTGAGGTCTCTGATTATTGTCTGACGTTAAGCTGGCCGAATATGGCGCCAGTGCCTATTTCAGAGATTTTCCCTCTGAGCAGTGCGGTTTTCGAAGGCAGTGAATTCCCCGTTCCTCGTATGACGGATAAATATCTTACAACGATGTATGGCGAATGGAAGAAAATTCCGGAGCCGGAAAATCGACATACCCATCTTCCTCTTCTGCTTGACTTTGGGGATGGTGAAGTCTGGACTGCGCAGAATTAAGGATATGAAATCTTTACCAGATGAGGTTATGTAATGAGTTCTTCTATTTGTATTTTCACCCACCATTATCACCCGCAACTTAGCGGAATTGGTAATTTTGTCGATGGTCTCGCTCATGCCCTAGCTGCCCGCGGCGACAGGGTGGTTATCGTTACTAATGATTCAATGCGCGTAGGAGCTGGTCATTCAGTCGAAAACGGTCTCGAGATAATTCGGCTTCCATGTATTTCATTGCTTGATGGAAGGCTTCCTCTTCCCAAAAAAACCAGCGATTATTACCGGCTCCTGCAAAGCCTTGATGATTATGAGTGGGACGGCGTACTTATAAACACGAGACTTTTTCCTCTCTCAATCGAAGGGCTGAAGTTTGCCGCGAATCATAACATCAAGGCCGTCGTTCTCGACCACGGTTCAGCGTATCTTTCTTTCAATCAGCCGTTCCTTGATTTTTTTGTGCGCCGATATGAGGATTGGATTACGGATCGTGTAAAGTCGTTTAAACCTGATTTCTATGGGATTTCATCTAAAAGCGTTGAATGGCTCCAACACTTTAATGTCGCTGCAAAGGGCGTAATATCAAACTCAATCAATGCCTCATTCTATAGGAGTATTTCTTCGGGGAGAGATTTTCGATCTGAATTAGGTATCCCTCAGTCATCCTTGGTTGTAGCTTTTGTCGGGCGGCTTATTCCTGAAAAGGGAATTAATTCAATTATTGAGGCGGCTCGCGCAAAAGATATTACCAAGCGTGATATTTGCTTTGTTCTCGCAGGGGATGGTCCGCTTGCTAATGAGGTCAAGGAAGCCTGTTCGTCTGACCTGTTTTGGCTTGGGAGATGTAACACAGAGGACATTTCCTCCTTACTTCAGCAAGCAGATGTGCTTTGTCTTCCAACTCGTTCCGAAGGCTTTTCAACGGTACTTCTTGAGGCTTCAGCCTGCGGAACGCCTGCTGTTGTAACAGATGTGGGAGGCGCGCGCGAGCTTATTCCAGATGATAGCTACGGCACGATAATTCAGTCCATGTCATCTGATGAGGTGGTTTTAGCATTATGCAGGCTATTTGATGATCGAAGGCTTCTTTCCCTTCAGTCTCGAAACTCTAGGGCTCTTGTTGAAAATCGATATAGCTGGGACGCCACTGCTATAGATGTCGAGAAGGCGTTTTGTATTCGCTAAGTGATACTTGGCTGGCTTTTACTTAGCTTTTGAGTGAAGTTGGATCTAAGACCCGAATTTGTTATTGTCGTCTTACCCTATTCGATTTTGTCTTTAGTTGGAGATGCACGTTTTGAATAATCCTGCAATTAAGAAAAGCGAGTACGCGCTTGCCATCTTTGGGCTGGGACTTCTTTTGTTAGCTGTCGCGACATCGTTGCACTATAAGAATTTAAATCTTTTCATTCTTGAACTCTTTTGCGATGTCGTTGCTGTTGCGTGCTTATATTTGCAACCGAAATCACAGTCGAGCGGTGGCGCTATTCGTCAGATAACCGTCCTCGTCGCGTCCAGCATCCTCAGCAGCTTTCTGCTAGTTTTCATCATATTGGCTGGCGCGAAGACGTTTGGCCCCTTCGATCTTGGTGCATGGAATATCGCAGGTCTTGTTATATGCTTTCATTTAGTTTTAGCGTTCCAGGGCATTGAGCTTTGCTATGGCCTGGTGAAGAGCTTCGTAACCTCGGTTAAGAAAACTGATGCTAAGAAGTGTTTCTTTTTTTTGGCGGTTTTTGTTGGCATTCCGCTCGAAAAGTCAAAGACGGTGTTGTTCGCGTCTGCTTTGCCCATTACGGTTTTGATCGGGTTGATTGCTATTAATGGGGGCATTTCTTATCTGAAGCCCGAACTGTTCGCTTTCGCATGCATTGTCTCAATTGGTCTATCCGTAATTATTTGCTTCCCTGTTACAAATTTTCTGACATGGGATGATGAGGTCCACTATGGAAATGCAAACAGTTTTTCCTACCTCACAAATGCTGAAATAACAAATTCTGACCGAATGATAGTCGAGCAGTTTTATATGGGGGATGGCTTTAGTTTGGATGCATCTTTGGGTAAGTATCCAATAGATGAAACAAGAGAGTTTAACCGTGGCTCTGTTGAACAATTAGTCAGAGAGACTGATAAAAATGATATAGCTGAAGGTATCGATCGTTTTAATTCTTTTGATAGTGTGGCTCTTTCTAAAATCGCTTACATTCCTTCATCTATCGGCCTTTGTTTGGGTCGCTTGCTTCATCTCCCATTTTCTATCAAATTTGCATTGGGAAAAATATTCAATTTACTTGCGTATGCAGTTATCTGTGGAATCGCAATTCGTATAGCCCCTTGCAGAAAATGTCTTTTCACTTGTATTGCGTTGTTCCCGTCTGCTGTGTTAATGGCAGCCAGTTACTCGTATGATCCCTGTGTGATATCGTTCAGTTTGCTAGGAACAGCTCTTTTGTTGAAGATGCTTGTTTCTGAAGAGGATATTTCTGCAAAAACGTTCTTCGGATTTCTACTATCTTTTGCAGTCGGATTTGCAGCTAAAGCGATTTATTTTCCATTATTCGGACTTGCGCTTTTAATTCCTGCAAATAAATATACTTCGAGCAAGCAAAGACGTATCTTGATTGGAACCGCGATATTCGTTTGCGCCATAATGATTTTATCTTTCTTGACGCCATACTTCTCTTCTGTCGTAAATAACATTTCTGATGCGCGTGGTGGCACCGAAGTCTCTACGGCTGGTCAAACGACGGGAGTGCTTGCAAATCCGGTTGGAACTATAGCTGTAATCTCGAATTTCGTTTTTGGATCGATGCTGACCCCGGCGTTTCTCAATTCAATATCAACGAATATGGCCTATCTTGGGGACGTCTCCAATCTGTTCCCATGGCTTTCATATCTCCCCATCATGTTGTTTGAAGCTATTTGCATTATTGATAATGAAAAAGTTACTAAAATTAAGCTTAGCCGTTGCGGAATTGTTTGGTCTCTATTCTTGGTTCTTGCTACTTGCTACCTAGTTGCTTTGGCTCTATACATCGCTTTTACAGGAGTCGGAAGCCAGACAGTTGCGGGTGTTCAGGCGCGATATCTCATACCTTTGATAATACCTTTTGCCTGTCTATTGCTCAGGTTCCCTATTTACTGCGATGAGGAGGTGAAGGCTAAATTTACAGCCTTTATGCTCGGGGCTCCATTTGCGCTGCTGTATTTTGTGATGTTCGAGCTTCTGTATATCCGTTTTTTCTAAATTAGCGATATAGGTCATGGTTATAGTAGGAGTGGGCAATTAGTTGGATTCGATTGGATCGAATGGGACGGCGTTGAGGGTTCGCTCAGGACATGCGCCCCGTATTTGAGGCAGAACTGCAAGGGGTCCTTTTCCTGCGGTGATGGATGGGGACTCCATGTGTGCCCTAGTTGAGCAAGCTAAATATCTAAGCTTGAGATGTAACTTCCTAATGGTTAGACAGGATACAGTAAACTTAAGTCTGAGTTAAGCTATGCGTTGGACTGTAAGAGTCGCAAATTCTTTGGGCGTCGCTAAAAGCCAACTGTTTTTGGAATGGATGAATCTCGATTGTCTTTTACTTCAACGACATGTTCAAAAGGACATCTGCGTGTTCTCGTAATAATTCCTGCCTATAACGAACAGGAGTGCATTCTCAATACCGTTGCAGCTATAAAAGCTGCGGGTTATGACTATGTCGTAATCAACGACGGCTCACAAGATACAACGCTTGAGCTTTGTCGAGAGCATGGTATCAACATATTGGATCTGCCGCAGAACCTTGGTATCGGTGGAGCGGTCCAAGCGGGCCATAAATATGCCCAGAGATTTGGCTATGATATCGACATTCAGGTTGACGGCGATGGCCAACATGATCCTTCTTATATTCCTGAGCTTGTAAAGCTGATTGAGAGCGGTGCGAGTTTGGCGATAGGCTCTCGATTTCTGGTTGAGACTGATGGTTTTCAATCAACTTTTATGCGTCGTGTTGGAATCAGGTGGCTTTCATTTTTGCTCGAGTTGCTTACGGGTAAGGTGGTCACCGATCCCACTTCTGGCTTTAGGGCCTGCAATAAAGATGCTATCGACCTGTTCTGCAAGAGTTATCCTGATGACTACCCGGAGCCAGAGTCGATTGCTTTGGCTATGAAGCTTGGTCTTCCCGTTATGGAAGCGCCTGTAAAGATGAATGAGCGCCAAGGTGGACGTTCATCTATCGGGGGCTTCTCTTCCGTCTACTATATGGTCAAGGTTACGTTAGCCATTGTCCTTGTGTGCTGGGTTCATAGGGGAGACAAATAATGAATCTTATTTTGAGGATTGGTGCGGCCCTCTTTTTCGGCGGATTCCTCGTCTATGTTTTACGTCTCGTGTCCAACGGAAAGATGCTTCTTAAGTACTCTTTGCTGTGGATTTTGATGTGTATGGCGGCCTTGATCTGTGATTTATGTCCTCAGATTATTTATAGTTGCTCAACAGCTATTGGGTTTGTCAACCCGGCCAATTTCCTTTTTTTGGGTGCAATCGTGCTGTTGCTTGCAATCTCTCTGTCTCTTAGCGTTGCCGCGAGTCGTCATGTTTTGGCGATCAAAAACCTTACTCATAGGATTGCCCTGCTCGAAAAAGAGCTTGAGAAAAGGTCTGATCATGAATGAGCTCAATACATGGTTTGATTCAGTTCCTTCGGCTATCCCTCATTAGGGCTCCTAAGTTTGTGCACCATTGATCGCGCTCGACTGCTGGTTGTGGATTGTCTAACAAATAGACAATCCCTATGTTGAGTGTCTTATCGTTTTATCTGGTGCAACGTATCAAGCGAGTTGTCTTGCATATTAATTAATTTGGGAACTGCATCTCTGGGTCGACTGCATCTGGATATTCAAAGGTTAATTTGATTTGGCGAGAAGAGAAAAATGATGAAAAATCGACATCTGAGTTTAATCAGCGTGGTTTGTCTAACATCTATTTGTTTCATCTCTCTTTTATGGCCCGCAATCGCATTTTCATTAACTGAAGATTGCGTGGCTGAAGGCACTGATGGCTCTTTGGTTCAATCGGGTCAGGAAGCATTTGGGACATCAGGTAGCGATCGTTTGACTTTGGATTCCGATAATTTCAAAGCATCTATCGATTCGTCGATATATGAATATACTGGCGATGTGATTACTCCTGATGTCTCTGTTTTGACTGCCAGCGGTTCTGTGCTAGCAAGCGGAATCGATTATGAAGTCACGTATTCAGATAATGTTGCCCCTGGCTGCGCCACTATAAGAGTGAATGGGTTAGGGAATTACGCCGGCGTTACCTCTCAACTGTCGTTCCAGATCGTTCGTTCCTCTGATAATAACATCGCTCTTCCTGGTTCTTGGGCCTACCAAAACGGTAAATGGTGGTGGAGATATGAGGCTGGTGGTTGGCCGTCAAACTGTTTTCTGTCCATTAGAGGGGCGGAGTATTATTTTGATTCCGAAGGTTATGCAGCTACTGGCTGGAAATACTTGAACGATGGCTGGCATTTATTTTCTAACTCCTGTGCACATTTGAAGGGATGGGCTGCCACCGGTGGGCGCTGGTTCTACCTTGACGAGACATCGGGTTCAATGAAGACCGGCTGGGTTTTAATTGATGATAGCTGGTACTATTTGGATAGTTCGGGCGCTATGCAGACCGGGTGGTTACTCCTTGGCAATACTTGGTACTGGCTTGAGCCTTCTGGATTAATGGCTACGGGCTTTAGGCTTGTTAACGGCTCTTTTTATCATTTTTCCGAATCCGGTTCTATGAGCTCCGGTTGGTTTATTAACGATGGGGCATGGTATTGCTCCAACGCATCGGGAGAGATTCGTACCGGGTGGTTTTACAATGGTTCTAGCTGGTATTTGCTAGACCCCAATAATAATGGCGCCATGCTGGAAGGATTTCAAACTGTGAATGGCTCCATTTATTATTTGGATCCGGATAGCGGCGGTGCATTAAAGTGCAACACTTGGGTCTTCTCACAAGATGAAAACGTATATTATGCGTGCAGCAGTGGTGCGATTGTGCTTTCGGGCGTCAAGGACGGCGCGGGCGGAATTAAGCTCAGGGATCCCGAGGGAAAGCCTGTCGCTGGCTGGTATTGGTCCTCAGCTGCACAGGTGTGGTTTTACACAGACTCAGATGGGGTTCTGCAGCGCGGTTGGCGATTCATTGACGGTAGGTGGTATCACCTCGACAACGAATCCGGAGCCATGAATACTGGCTGGTTCCTCGATGATGATGGAACGTGGTACTACCTTATGTCTTCTGGACAAATGGTAAATGGCTGGAACAGAATTGGAGACTCCGAGTATTTCTTTAATGCCTCAGGTGCTTGGGTGGAGCCTGAGCACTCCGCGCGCGCCTCCTTGCAGTCCCAGATCGTTAATCGTTGCCATAGCGTTCCTTCTCCTGGGGCGGGACTGTGCTCGGAGTGGGTTAGCCATGTGTTTTACCCCGTGCTGGGGTCATATCCCAACGGCGACGCATGCGACATGTTCTGGAATTGGTGTTACAGCCGAGATATATCTCAGCTTAAAGTTGGAATGA
>ERZ1034880.138-NODE-138-length-25664-cov-15.980671_pt1 | contig 25664 bp, 15 predicted proteins | sample MGYA00520630_ERZ1034880 | MGnify/ENA primary metagenome ERZ1034880 (study PRJEB33766, sample SAMN09781725) | gut metagenome | biome: gut microbiome | host: Homo sapiens | place: Madagascar | study: EMG produced TPA metagenomics assembly of the PRJNA485056 data...
ATTTTAAATAGAGTGGACATTTTGTCTGAAGGTAATACACCTTATTCTTTAAAAGATTTAGAGATTGATGGTAATGATCTTTTGAAATTAGGAATAGAAAAGAATCAATATTTTAAAGAAATATTAAATGAAGTTTTATTAAGATGTAATCAAGGGGATTTGAATAACAATAGAAATGAAGAAATAGAATTCGTAAAGAAATGGATCAGAACTAATACAAATTAATGTTTTCACTTTTATAAGGGTATTTATGATTTTTGTTTTCTTAATTCATATTTGTTAATATAATAAATAGGTTTTTGAAGGAGGATGTATTATGGGATTGGATAAAGATAATAACAAACAAACGATTATTATTAGTGATGCAGAGCAGGAGAAGAAACCATGGGCTGCGAGTTGGCCAGCTTTTGGACATTATTTAAACAAATATAAATATTGGATTTTAGGAACTTCAATCATATTGGGATTAGTCGGATTTGCAGGTATTAAGTTTGTATATAATCCATCTAAAGAAACATTTAAGATAGGATTTGCTTATAATAAATCCAATTTTATCAGTAAAGTTAATAGCAGAAATGAAGTTGCATATTATTATCCCAACGGTTCTTCTTTTGATTATCAGTATGTCATCTCATTAAACAATATGAAATCCGTAGTTGATGCTTCTAATAGAAAAGCTCAGGATGATTATTTAAAGAACAATCCTACTGCAACTAAAGAAGAAATAGGAAATGTCAAAGGTGAGTTTGCTTCTATCGATTATGAAGAAATTAATAAATCCAATCTTTTGACCATTACTGAAATTAATGATAACAGTTTTATTGATACTTCTTCTTATTTAGCTTTTGATATAAATGGTCATAACAAAGATTTCTCTTCTGATGGATTAGCTCAAAGATTTTGCATGGCTTTAGTTAAGAGTGCACAAATAGGTCAAAATTCCTCCGGTGATTTTAATGCTTCTACTAATTTAGATGGTTTCTATGAAATATCTTCTCCTTTTAATAGATTAGATACTCAAATAACTATGCTTCAAGACGAAGTGGATTTCCTGTTTTCTTCCTATCAGTCTTTGATAAACATATTTGGTGGTAATACGGAAGTTATTACGACAGGTTCACCTAATAAGACTAGCTTATCTAATGCATTTAGACAATTTAAAGATGCGATGGACATTAGCATCAGTGCTGAAGATGCCAATATGTCTTCTATATCTTCGTTGAATAATTCTTTGACTTTTGATGTCGACAATACAACATATAAATATGTCTACGTCGATACTACCTCATCTAAGGAATTGTATCTGAGTTATTACTCAAATAAAAAGAAATCTATTCAAACAAGCATAGAAGATTTGAAGAACAAGTTAGCTTCTGAACAAGAGAATTACAACAATTTGAGTGATAAACTTCAAAGTAATGAAATTTCATCGGAAGAGAGAAATATGCTTAAAAGTGCTTTGAATAATAGTTTTAAGAACATAAATAATTACAATAACCAAATTTCAGAGTATACAATGGAATTATCAAAGATACCTTATCAGGAAAACTTTATAAATAGTATTACTGATTGGTCTAGTTGGAAATCATCTAATGCAGCTATAGCTGATACTGAAATATACAAGAATTATATGAAGGTGTTGGATTCTATTAATACTTTGTACAATACTTTGGAGAAGCAAGCTGGAATATTTAAGAATGTTTATGAGAGTGCTTATCAAGAGATCAGCACAGCTTCTAACAACAATGTAAAGACTTTATATAGAAATGTCATGCAAACAAGTGGAAGTAAGAGTTGGGTCTTGGGAGCTGGTGGAGGAGTTGTATTAGGATTCCTTGCATCCGCCTTGATAGCATTTGGAATCGGTCAATATGAAAGAAGAAAGGCCATTTTGTTAGGAGAACCAGATCCTATTATTCCTGTAAAGAAAGAAGAGATGGCAAAGGAAGAAAGTGTAGAAGAGGAAAAGCCTGAAGATAAAACTTCTGATGATAAGAAAGAGGAATATAAGGCTGAATAACTTTACAAGACATAGGCTTGGGCTTATGTCTTTTTTGTTACGGTGATATTCACTCCTTTTTCTAGTTAATTTTATGGTTGGTATAGAGACTAATAAATCCAAACCAAATAGAAAAAACGATTAATTTCAATGAGTGAAGAATAGAAAAAGTTTAGTATTTGTCGACACTTTTTGAATGCAAATAAGAAGTTTTACAAAATTAGCAGTCTAGGCTTGACTTTGCTAATTTCAGTGCTATATTTAAGGCGATAAACGAGGAAGCAAACCCCGTCAAAGGAGGTAACATAAATTATGATTAGACCTTTAAGAGATTATGTAGTATTACAAGCAGCTCCAGAGGAAAAGAGATATGGAGATATCATCGTCAAGAGTAAAGAAGACGATTCTGCTGTTGCTACTGTCGTAGCAGTTGGAACTGGTGTCAAGGATGAAAAGACTGGCACTATTGCTCCTTTGGATGTATCTGTAGGAGACAGAGTACTTTTTAAGAAGTACTCCACTACTGATTACAAGGAAGGTGATAAACATTACCTCGTAATCAAGAATGACGATATTATTGGAATTATCGACTAATTAGTCATCAAGAAAGGAGCTATTTAATTATGGCAAAAGAGATACGTTTTGGAAAAGATGCCCGTGATTCAATTTTGAAGGGTGTCGATACATTGGCTGATACAGTTAAGATTACTTTGGGACCCAAAGGACGTAATGTTGTTTTGGATCAAGGCTATGGATCACCTCTTATTTGCAACGATGGTGTCACCATTGCTCGTAACATCGAACTTAAAGATAAGTTCGAAAATATGGGTGCTAAGCTCGTATATGAAGTAGCAAACAATACTAATGATACAGCTGGTGATGGAACTACCACAGCTACAATCTTGGCTCAAGCTATCATTCATAAGGGTGTGGATGCAATCAATAGAGGTGCTAACCCTGTATTGGTTGGACAAGGAATAAACAAGGCCGGAAAGGCTGTCGCTAAGGAACTTTCTAGCTTGTCTCATCCTATTAACACCGATGCTGATATCGAGAATATCGCTACTATTTCTTCTGGTGATGAAGAAATCGGTAAAGTTATCTCCGATGCTATGCAGAAGGTTGGCCGTAGTGGTGTCATCACTGTCGACCAATCTAAGTCAACTGAGACAGAGCTCAAGGTTACTGAGGGTATGCAATATGATAAGGGATATATCTCTCCTTACATGGTTACCGATAGAGAAAAGATGACTGCCGAGTTGGAAGATCCTTACATCTTGGTCACTGATATCAAGGTTTCTAACATCAACGACATTCTTCCTTTGCTTCAAGCTGTTGTCGATGCTCATAAGCCTTTGCTCATCATCTCTGATGATATGGAGAATGAAGTCTCTTCAACCATAATCTTGAATAAACTTCGTGGAACATTCAATGTTGTCGCTACTAAACTTCCTGAGTTTGGTGATTTACAAAAGGCTACACTTGAAGACATCGCTGTTTTGACTGGTGCCAGATTCATTTCAAAGGATCTCAGCATGGAGTTGAAGGATGCTTCTATCGCTGATCTTGGACGTGCCAAGAAGGTTATCGTCACTGCCGATAATACTACTATCGTCGGTGGTGAAGGCGACAAGTCTAAGCTTCAAGAACACATCGATGAACTTGCAGCTCAAGCCGCTAACTCTAAGTCCGAATACGATCGTAAGAGAATTGAGAGAAGAGCTGCTAAGCTCTCCGGTGGAGTAGCAGTTATTAAAGTTGGAGCTACCACAGAGACTGAGCTTAAAGATAAGAAGCTTCACATCGAGGATGCTTTGAATGCTACTAAGGCTGCCGTTGCCGAAGGAATCGTAGTCGGTGGTGGAGCTGCACTTTGCGAAGTTTACCTCACTTTGAAGAAAACTTTGAAGGATGAGAATCCTGATGTCCAACGTGGAATCTCTTGTGTCTTGGAGAGCTTGAAAGCTCCTTTGGCACAAATCGCAGACAACGCTGGTTATTCTTCAATCGATGTTGTTGAGGCTCAACTCAATGAGAAGAAAGATTTCGGATTTGATGCCAAGAATGGTGTTTGGGTCGATATGTTCAAGGCAGGAATTGTAGATCCTTGCAAGGTTACAAGAAGTGCAATTCTTAATGCTTCTTCAATAGCTTCTGAACTTGTCACTACTGAAGCTGGAGTTGCAGATATCCCTGAACCCAAGGCTCCTGCAGCACCTGCAAACCCTGACATGGGATACTAATCGATAAGTAAATATATTTAGATGATAAAACCACAGCCGATTTGGCTGTGGCTTTTTTTAAGCAAAATTTTTAATTAGCAACTTCCTTATTTATAAATAAAGCGTATAAATAAAATATTCCATCTGAGATTTCAAAATTGATGTTACCACCATATTTCTCTGCTATATTTTCCATAGACCTCATTCCAAAGCCGTGAAACAATGGATCTTCTTTGCTCGTTTTAATAACTGTATTTCCTTGATTATCCTTTATTGGAACTATTTTATTATCGGTGTAGTTTTGAATTACTAAGGAAACGAAATTTCCTTTCTCTGTCATCGTCAAAGAAATAGCTCTTTTATCTTCGGATAATTTGGTGACCGATTCTATAGCGTTGTCTAAGGCATTTCCGAAGAATGTATATAAATCTAATTCAGACATGAAATTCAATTTCTTTCCATCTAAAAGGCAGGTTATCTTTATGTTCTTCTGACTGCATTCCAATGATTTTTCTGTCATGATTGTATCCAAGACTTTGTTTCCTGTTTTAATTGATGAATCGTAAATCTTGATTGCTGAAGTCATTTCTTTAACCACTTCTTTTTTAACGTTTTCGTTGGAGATGATTGCTTCCATTTGATGCTTTAAATCGTGAACTCTTCTATTGATTAAATCGATATTATTTTTCGATAATTCGTATTGCCTTTTCTCTTGTCTTATTATTTCATAAGCATCGTCTAGTTCAGTCTTCATCTGTCTTTGATCTAAAAGCTTAAACATGAAAGATAAAGACAAGAAGCAACAGAAAAATGATAGCAAATCAAAGAAACCCATAAATATATTTGGAATCTCATCATTAACTGAATATACGATATAAGAATTGATTCCTACTATGACGACTAATAAGAACCCGACGAATAAAATCATATATCCGGAGCTTATCATTATTTCTGAATTCTTCTTGATTTGATTTGCAAATAAGACAAAGCAGAAGAAGTAAATAGCAATATAAACAACAATATTGATTATTGTTGTAATGATAGAAAACTCATTAGTTGTAGGTAATTTTTGACCATATATTCCTATGGTAGATGAATTGTTTAGACCTGAGAAACAAAGAATAGAATTTAATCCTTGATATGCTATGTGCTGAACTAGATACGAAGCAACTGATAAGAAAGCAATAGTAGAAAAACTTTCAGCAAAACAAATCCAAGCAGCGCACATGGTTAGTCCAAAGATAACGACAAACATCAATGAGGTGTACCACCAGTTATAAAAAGGAATAGGATAAAAAAGTGTAACTAATACTATGACTAATAATGATCCACTAAGTCTCCACCAAAAATGATTTTTCCTTTTTACTTTGAAAAAGAAAAGACCTTCAGATACCAGTAATTCAAAAAGAAATATAAGTCTATAGATAAAAAGACCTGATATCTCTGGCATATTAGAGCCCTCCTTTTCCTAAGAACTTATTGAAATCTTGCATAAATTTTGCTTTTCTAGGATGGCTGATATCTAGCATGTTATTACCAACTTTAATTTGGTAACCAAAAACGCCATTTATATAATTATAGTTAACTAAAGAATAGTTATTACATCTTCCAAAGAAATCTATTTTATTCTCTTCTAGCAATTCTTCCACGCTTTTAATCGTGCCATAACTGATTTTATCTTCTTGAGTAGTATGTATTATCATCTTATGTCCAATGATTTCTATATATTGAATAGTGCTAGCTTTTATAAATGATTTTTCATAGTTGACTATGAAAGGTAGCAATATTTCTTGCTTCTTAGCAATCTTTTTAAGAGCTCTTTTAAATTTCATCGAAAAGACATAATAAGTCATAGGTTTGACTATGAAATCCATAGCTTCTACTTCATAACCTTCCACAGCATACTGGGCTAAATTAGAAACGAATATTATTATTGTTTCATCATCTATTTCTCTAATCTTCTTAGAGATTTCCATTCCATTTGATTCGCCTAAGTTTATATCCATAAAAATGATATCGAACTTATTTTTGGTAAAAGTGGATAAAAATTGTTCAGAAGTTTTAAACCATGTGGTGTCGACTTCGACACCTTCATTTTCTTCTTTGTATTTGTTTAAACAAGCGATGTAATTTTCATAATCTTTTTCATCATCTTCTACTTCTGCTACTCTAATCATGATGTTATTCCTCCTTGTTTTTCTTTTCCTTTAATGGATGATAGAGGAAGTATGTCCATACTCCTAGCCCACCGATCCAAATTATATTTCCGACTATTAAACCATACACCCAAGGATTTGTTTTTGTGTTATTTAGAACAGGCTTTGTGAAGATTCCTTCACCATTGTTAAATTTGGTGGAATATTCAAAAGCATTAGCTATCATGTAAATCGTGTCTTTACTAGCTTCTTTTATGCAAGTCATATAGACTGGATCATCAGTATCTAATGGCTGATAATTTGTTTCAGCAGTCAGCCATAAATCATTTCCTGCAACTATTCCATGTTGGATATCCATGGGAGGATCTCCATATGTTGTGTAATCTGTTATAACAGCACCTCTAAATCCCCATTCATTTCTTAGAATGCTGTTTAGTAATGAGTTATTAGCTCCACTCCAAACCGCCCCTATTCTTCCAAAGGAAGACATAACTCCAGTGCATTTATACTCTTTTACTGCTATCTCAAAAGGTCTTAAATATATTTCTCTTAAGGTTTGTTCGCTTATCCATGTATTTAAGCCTTGAAAGTTATCGCCTAATTCTGATAATGCGAAATGTTTTATATATGTATACATTCCACCTGCTCTAGCACCTTCTATGACATTGCCTCCGATTTTTCCGCTCAAAACAGGGTCTTCAGAATAATATTCATAATTCCTACCGGAGAAAGAAGATCTATGTAGATTTACTCCTGGTGCGTACCATCCATTAACACCTGTTTCTTTTCCTTCTTTTGCCACTATATATCCTAATTGTCTTGCAAGTTGTTTATTCCAAGTTTGACCGATGATTACTTCATTTGGAAATGCTGTCCATTTAGTGGCTTCAATTGATGTGGAATTTGTATTTAATCCGGCAGGTCCATCGTATTCATTGTATTGGGGCTTACCGATACTTTCTACGGCAATAGTTTTATATCCAGCTTGCTTAGATAGTTCGCACATCTCTTCATAGGACATCTGATCAATCAAATCTGATAGCTCTTTTGAATTGTAATCAGAGCCTATTTTCTTAATTAAATCTTCGTTGTATTTCAATTTTGTCTCTGAGTTTTCTAATTGAGCTCTAGTTAATTTACTTCCATTTTCATCAGTGGTTAATAATAAATTATTATTGTTTTTTTGAGTTGGTAATGTCGCTATGGTTTTATCTAATTCTTCTTTATGAGAATAGTCATTAGCTGTTTTTATTTTGTCTTTGTCTATAGTCGAATAGTCTGTAGTTTTTGGATAAGATTTATTAAAATCATCTCTCGTCAAATAATTTTGATCTATGTTGACGGAACTACCATCTATCGGTGTTGAAGCATAGCTGTTTAAAGCTGTAAATCTATTTTCCACTGTATTTTCAGTAGTTGGGTCTTTGGAATAATTTATTGTTTCTTCTAAGTCAAAGCTGATTGAATTTCCTAGATAATCATCCATGTTTTTGATTTCATGACAATTATTCATCAGTTTGAATGTATAAGTCCCTTTATCTAACTCATATCCTTTATGACCATTTTCATTCTTATCATATGCATCATAACTAGCTAGGTCATAAAGATTGAAGGATAGTTTTATGTCTTTTTGTGTTTCACCAGGATTTAATAAATCTGTTTTTTCAAATGCCACTAATTGAATTGATGATTTTTCTATTTGTCCCTTGATATATGGAGTGAAACCATATAGTTGAATCACATCCTTTCCAGCGTAGTCACCGGTATTTTTTACATCCAATGTCAAGGTTATAGTTGAATCTTTGTTTATTTCAGAATTTGGATCGATGTCGACTTTTTTTAAATCCCAGTCAAAAGTTGTATAGGATAATCCGTATCCGAAAGGATACTGGACTATATTCTTGTAATCTTCACTATAGTATTTCTCTTCGTACGCTGTTTCGTACCATCTATATCCAAAGTAAAGTCCTTCTTTATATGTGATTTGATACATATCTTCATTATCTTTGTTTGGAAAACGATTGCTATAGGATGGCTCGGTTGTTAAATCCACCGGATATGTATCAGTTAGCTTCCCTGATGGATTAACTTCACCTTTCAATATCTTAGCAACTCCTATCATTCCAGATTGACCAGGAAGACCGATGCTTAAAGCGGCATCGATTCTATCATCATTTAGAAATGATAATTCCATTGTGTTTGTCGAATTGATCAAGACTATTACATCATCGAATTCCTTTTCGACCATGTTTAATAAGTCTTTTTCTTCATTACTCAATTCTAGATAATGCTTTGTGTAATCTAAGGATGAACCATTAGAATTAATCTTTTTTTGATAGTTAGGTGCTTCACCCATATTTTCACCTAGGATTCTACTTATCATCACTATGGCTGTAGATGAGAAGGATTTAGCTTTACTTATCATTTCTGATGAATATGAATCAATAGAAGGCTGAATCAGTCTAAGTCTTTTATTCTTGTCATTAGAATCGTTTTCGTTGATGAAATTTCCATTATAGAAGGAATCATATTTGGATATGATTTCATTGTTTACTTCAAATCCTTCTAGTTCCAATGCATTTACTAATGTTACTTTATTAGTATCGCTTATAGGTGATGCACCAGATCCTACACCCTTTAAAACATTTCCTTGGTCACATGAATTCCAACCAAATACATTGATCGGTGTTTTATCTGAATTCATTTTTAAGGGAAGACAATTGTCTTTGTTCTTTAATAATACTGCTCCTTCTTCTTCTATCGATTGGACTAATTCGTTGGATTTAGTTGCTACATCTTTAAAATCCGATGAATCAAATCTACTCTCTTGGAAGTAATTATTGATGGAATCTATATTTGTGCCTATGACACAGTCTAATGTAATCAATGTTAGTGCCAAAGCACAAATTTCAGCAAAGTTTAATTTGAATTTACTTAATTTCATAGTGATTTCTAATAATTAACATTAAACCACAAAGAACTAAAATTATCTAGAAAGCCTTTTCTTAAAAAAGTATAAAATTTTTGATTAAAACAAAGTTAGACTCTAATAATTATGCTCAAATTATGAAAAAGAGCTTAAAATTAAGCAAGATTAAGCTTTAAATCATTGAATTCATGTTAAATATTCTTCTTTGTTTGATTAAAAAGTTAATCTATCATCAAAGGTAAGCCCTTACACATATTTCAAGCTTATCCTTGGAGGAAAAACAATTATGAAAGCTAAGTCTATTTATGCTGTATTAGCTAGTTTGATGCTTACTACAGGACTCGTAGCTTGTGGGCCTGAAACCAACCCGACAGGTGGTAATACCGGGGGGGGTATCACATCTAGTCCTACGACACAAGCTCCTGAATTAAAGAAAGGAACTGTTGTTTTATCATTTGATAACAATCAAGGAACTATTACTGCTGATAAAACAAATGGCGATGTCGGTCAAACTGTAACACTCACTATCACTCCTAATGAAGGATATGAGATCGATTCAGTTAAGGCTAACGACAAAGTCCTCAGTGGTACAACATATTCGTTTAAATTAGTTGAAGGTGAAAACAATGTTGAAGTAACTTTTAAGGCAAAGGCAGTAGAACCTGAAGTAGAATACAACATCACATATACTGCTTCGGAAGATTATGATGTTAAAGAATTAAGTGCTACTAAGGCTAAAAAAGGTCAAACAGTCACTTTCAAAGTCGAAGTAAAGAATGAAAACAAAGAATTGGATGAAGTCAAAGTAAACGGAACTGTTTTGATTGCTAATGATGGTGTTTACTCATTCGTTATGGGTGAAGCTGATGCTGTCATTGAAGTAACATTAAAAGATAAGGCAGTAGAACCTGAAGTAGAATACAACATTACATATACTGCTTCGGAAGATTATACTGTCACTAATTTAGCTACCAAGGCTACTAAAGGAACTAAGGTAACTTTCAATATTGCTGTTAATGATGAAAATAAAGAACTATCTTCGATTAAAGCTAATGACGTAGATTGTACATTGGAAGAAGATGGCTCATATTCGTTTGTAATGCCCGAAGGTGATGTTGCTATTGCTATCACTCTTCAAACTAAAGTCAATTTGAATCTCTCTATAACTTCTGACAAACAATCTTATAAAGAGGGTGATGGAGCTGCAGTATTGCAAGCGACATTCGGAGACGATCAAGTTGAAGGTGCTACTTATGTATGGGATGGAACTGATGCCAAGGATGTCGGTGTAGTAAATCCTTTCGCAGATGATGACTCTAAACAATACTTTACACCTACCAATGTTGGAAAAGGAACAGTCAAAGTCACCGCTACAGTCAACGGAAAAGAATACAAGGCTTCTTTGAATATTACAGTAGAAGCAGACTATACCAAATACACCGAAATCAAAACTGCTGATGCGATGATTGAGTTATTGAATAAGAAAGATACAGTCAACGGAAAGTACTGCTTAGGCGCTAACATTGACTTGGGTGGAATGCAAGTCAATGGAAGAGCAAATAATTCTACCTTTGTTGGAACTATTGATGGAAGAGGATATACACTCTCAAACTTTGTGGTAAAGAATGATTCTTCTCTAGAGACTGATAAAGCTACTGGATTATTCTGGCAGTATCAAGGTGTATTGAGAAACATTCATATCAAAGGAACAATTGACACAGCCGGATTTAGTGGACTACTTGCAAAGGAAGTCAGTGGACCTCAAACTAGAATTACTGATTGTTTGTTTGAGGCTAAGAATGTTCAAACTGGGGTCGATTGGACTTGGGGAAGAAATGGTGTTATTGCCTCTACACTTCAAAATGAAGCAAAGGTTGAGAATGTAGTAACTAACCTCGATGCAACTGATGCTATGTGTTTACCATTCTTTGCTTATTCATGGACTGAAACACAGGTGATGAAGAATGCATATACAAACATAGCTCATGATACTCAAAGCGAGAACTATAAGCCATTTAATCCTAATGGAGGTGATATCTCAGCACAGGTTATGGAGAATATCAATCACACTCCCTTTGATTCTACTTTAGCTTCAGCCTATACAACATTGGATTCATCTATTTGGACTCTTGAAGATAACAAGATGCCTGTCTTGGCTCATGATAGCGAAGCACCTGAAAAGCTAGAAGCTATGCTTACTGCTAGTGCTGATACGACTTCTCTTTCAATGAAAGAAGATGGTACAAAGACTGCAACCATAACTACTTCGTTGAAGTATTCGACTGAAACATTGTCTGATTATTCTTATACTCTTGATCCTAGCGATGCTTCAGTGATTAGTGTAACCAACAATAATGATGGAACATTTGGAATTACAGCTGTAGCTGCTGGTGAAGCTACTGTCTCAGTGAATGCAAAATTAGGAGATAAGACTTTAACTGCTGAAGCTATTACATTCACTGTTAAGTCTGCTGATGCTCCTAAATATGAAATTCCAGATGGTGCATTTGAAATTAAGGATGTAGCAACATTCAAAACTGTATTTGATAAGGGCGCTGCTTATACTACGAGGAATTTCTACTTGTCTTCTGATATCGATTTGACAGGTGATGATTTGACTACCACACAGATGATGTGGATGGCTGGTGAGTTCTCTGGAATATTTGAAGGACAAGGACATACCATCACAGGTGATATCAGTTGGGATATGTTCAACATTATCGCTGCTAATGGTGTTGTGAGAAATGTAAATATAAAGACGAGCAATCCTGTCGAAGCTAACAGAGGTCCATTAGCTCATACAAATAAAGGAACTATATCAAATGTTCATATCGATATGACTGTAGTTGATGAACGTGCAACAAATACATTTGCTGGAATGTTCTTTTCGAACGAAGGTAAGGTTGAAGATTCTTCTGTAGCTTTCCATGTGAATACGGCAAGCAATACTATTAAATCATTTAGTAATATTGGATCTGGAACTTACACCAATTGTACTTACACAGTCGATGGAACATGGGATGGTGCTCAGAATGCTGTAGTCGCTACTGATGGGACTACTAAAAAAGATGCTTAATAAAAAAAGAGGAATAAAATAAAATGAAATTAAATATTAGCAATTAGTTTATTGGGATTGTCTTGTTTTGGATTAGTGTCTTGTGGAAACGGAGACAATTCAAATAATGGTGGAAACGGATCTCAGACAGTACAAAAGCAAATTACTTTGACTGTTACTGGAGCAACTAAGACTGTAGTAGGTCAATCAGTGAAATTGAAGATATCAGTCAAGAACGATTCGACTAAGAGTGGATATTCGGTGGAATCTAGTGATGAGACAGTTGCTACTATTTCAGAAACTGGTCTTATTAATGCCTTGAGTGCTGGAACCACGACTATTACAATCGCTTCTAAGGCTGATTCATCAGTTAAGAAAGAGTTTGTATTCACAGTTATGTCTGCTGAAGATGTTGGAGTAAAGATTGTAGCTGATAAAACTTCTGTTAAAGTTGGAGAAACAATCAATTTGTCTGCTAATGTCACCAACAAGGATGATGATGAAGTGACTTATAAATGGAGCTGCGAAAATTATAGTGGTAGTTTTGATAAGACTAATGGTAAGACTGTTAAGTTCACAACTGATAGTGCAGGAAAAGAAGTTATTAAATTGACTGCTACTATTGGGGAAGTCGAAGTGACAGATCAAGTTGAGATTGAGATTACTGAATCTTTGGATAAATATGTTAAGATTTCCACAGCAGATGAATTCAAGTCTAAGATTCTTGCTAAGAACACCATTAAAGATGACTTTATCTTAACAGCTGATATCGATTTAGGTGGAATGGAAATCAATGGAAATGCTGATATTAGAAAGTTAGCTGGAACTTTAGATGGACGTGGTCATAAAGTATCTAATTTCTCTATCATATCTTCTGAGAGCAACGATGCTGGACATAATAACTCTGGACTGTTCCAAGAAGTCAGCGGAACAATTAAGAATCTTGAAGTCGATGGAACATTGACTAAAAACAGTTTAGGTTGGGGTACAGCTATTCTTACGAATATTCTTTCTGGAACTGTCGAAAATTGCTTATTCAATTCAGTTCAGTCATTCAATAACGGATCAGATAGTTGGTTTGCTTTCGGTGCTTCTATCTGTGGTGTTTTGAAGGAGGGTGCAACTGTTAAGAGCTCTGTTGTAAATGTCTCTGGTGAAGGTAAAGATGTCCATATGGCAATATGTGCATATCCAGCAGGTGGATCCGTTAATGATGGAACACAATCGGGATTTGCTCCTTCTAAACAGACCTTTACTGTAAGCGGAATATACACGAACCAAAACTCGGATTTGGCTTATGGAAGTACATGGGAGTGGGGTGGACCTATTGAAGATACATCCGGAATTCATACTGATGTTGATTTCTCTACGGCCAAAGCAACTACATATTCGGACTTATCTGCAAATTATTGGAATTTAGTAGATAATACTATGCCAACATTGAAGACTTTAGCGGTAGAATAATAGTCGCAAGTTTGATATTCTTAAATCACTAAATCTTATACTATTTTTGAACTTGAAAAAAGAGAGCTTATGTGCCCTCTTTTTTATTTACAATTGATTAATTATTATATAAGTTGCATTTCTTCTGATTCGTCTATAGCTTGACGTTCGTATTTCTTAATAATGTTTAAAATGAACGTATAATCCTTGGCATAGGAATTGGGAAGTCTAATCAAAGTAATGTTATTTGCTTTGCAAATGTCTTCTTTATATTTGTCTCTTTTAATTGTATCTAAATTTTCGTAATGCTCTCCACCATCGAATTCAAACACAATCCAAGTTTTAAATTTGGATAATATATTTTTTCTTCTCATTATTACGGAATCAAATTCACCGGTATAATCTTTAAGTGATGCATCGTTTGGAAAAACATCTTTTACAAGTACATTTCGTTTTATCATTAGTTTTTCATGTACACTTACTAATTGAGACATTGTTTTATAGAATTCTTTTTCGTTCATTGATCCATTTGATTTTCCATAGACTACATTTTTTGATGGAGGAATTACTGTTGTAGTACCATTGGATTTTGTATACGAAAAGAGTTGTTTCCAAATTCCATTTTTGGAGCTTAGCTTATTTATAGATTCCTGATCTCCGACTAAGACAAAATTTTGCTTAGCTCTAGAAATAGCTACATTTGCAATTTCAGAATGTGATTCCAACCAATTCATTATCCACTTGTTAGTTTTTGGATTTACCGCTGTGGATAAAATTACTGTTTTAGCTTCAGCCCCTTGCATCTTATGAATTGTGCTGACTTCTATGTTTCCTAATCCAGCTTCTTTTAATTCATTTTTGATTAGATTTTGCTGGTTTAAAAACGGAGTAATTACTACTGTATTATCAGATCCTTTTTCTTTTAGATATTTAATAATTGCTTGAGTTTCTTCGTAAGATTGATTCCAATAATTATTTCTTCCGATTACATTCGTTTTGCAGTCGTAAAACACCAAGTTTCCAGGACCTGTCGTTTTGTCGATGATTAATTGATTATCGTAGAAATATTTGTTAGAGAAGTTGATTATGTTCTTGCCACATCTATAGTGATGTTTTAAAAGCAGCTTGTTAGAAATATTATCAGCATTTCTCATACAAGTTAGAATGCTTTGCTCTGCATAATCATATGTATTAGAAATCTTATATTTATTTTTAAGCTCTTTATTTGCGTTTGGTAGTAATTGTGTTATCGGCTGAAGCTGATCTTCATCTCCAACTAAAAGCAATGCTTTGGCTTTAGATATTGGAATTAAAGATATAGCTAAAGCGCATTGACCAGCTTCATCCATGATTACAGTATCAAATAAGAATTTGCTGCCGAGATGATAAGAAGAAATATTAGTTGTGAAAATAATAGGAAACACATCGGTTAACAGCTTCATGTTTTCATCAGAACTACACCAAGTGTTGAATTCTCTTACTCTAACTTGATCATCAGCAATAGAAACAATCCTTATTAAATCTTTATATTCTGCTCCTCTCAATCTTTTCAAATGAGTTAAAGAAGAGGCGTAAAGATAATATTGTGAATCAGGATCTCTTTTTGCAGCAAAAGCTATGTTGGTTAAATCTTCATCTTTGATTTCAATTGTTTTTGATATTTCGTCTTGAAGATTTGCGATAGCCTTTTTAAATCTGTTATCTGTAGTTGCTTGCTCTGTTTGATCTTGTACGTTCAATAAGGCCTTTAGTTTTTCTTTCTTTAACTGGAGGTCTCTATATGAAGTTAATTTTTCAACTAAATCAGCGTTCTTTGATCTAACTTTTTCTTTTATTTCTTTAACTTTAATTTGATCGATTTTGTCTTGGAATGTGTAGTTATATAAATCTAATATTTTTCTTGTAGCTTCGATATTCTTAGCTTGATTTCCTAGTCTTAAGTACGGAAAAGGAACACTTTTACCATTGTATTCAAAACTCAATTTATCGATGATTCCATCTACTGGAATATTATTATTTGAAGTGATGAGCATTGTTTTGTCGTTGTAATAACCTGAAACAATGACATTGAATAAAGTTTGAGTTTTTCCTGTTCCTGGAGGCCCTTGAACATAAGTCACAGGATTTTTCATAGCACAATAAACTACGAACATTTGATCAGCATTAATTCTGCTGTCGAAAAGAACAATCTTAGGCTTAGACATACCATTGTCTTTAATGTTTATATCGCCAAAAAAAGCTCTCATAGGAACATTGAGATTTCCTTCAGACGCCTCATCTTCTATGTTTTTAAAGATTTGATTGAAAGGAACAATTAAATTTCTTTGTATTATAAGAATGTCTGGTCTTGTATCGATTTCTTGCTTTTTCCTAAGATTGTTTCTTAAGAGTTCTATCGTTTGTATAGGGTTATTTTCGTATGACTTTTGAAATTCAGCTACTGAAAGCTCAGTATAATTTGAAAGGGAGTGTCTCGTATCTTTAACACTATAGTTTTGATTGAATTTTAAAGGTCCGTTTAAAGATAATTCTTGAGTCTTAGGATTGTATGCTAGATTTTGATAAATGAATACGAATTTCTTCCCACCCTCATCAATTGAAAGAATAGACATTGACAATTCGTTATAGACATTAGAATAAGAATTGAAGTCATTTTTCTTTATTATATCTATGACACTATCTATTTGTTTTATATCTAGTTTTACTTTCTTTTCTCTCTTAAGCTTTTCATAATCTAAACCTTTAATCATTGTATAGGATGATTCGAAAGGATCGTTATCTAATTTATAACAATCTTCGAGATATAAAAGAATGTTATTGTTGAATTTTTCAAATTCCAGCCAAGCAAATGCAATTGGATTCTTTTGAATCTTTTCTATCAGGTTTAAAGAGGGTTCGTGATCTGTGAATTCTATTACTTTAGCCGAAATTATTTTTTCAAATTTCAATTCAGTGTTCAATATTCTTTCACTGATTGAATGATTGTACATTTCAACTTTTAACTTCTTTTTTTCGGGATTTATATCCAAAATGAAAATCCAGAAGTTAGTATTTCCTCTTTCAGTGTTGTCATATGTGATTTGACACCACTTTCCTTCCTTTATTGAATTAACTAATTCTGTTTTTATTTTGTTCATATGGATATTAGTTTACATTTTTAAATAAAATAATAAAAGTGTTCAGACATAACTATTTTAAGTATATTTATGAGAAGAATGCTTTTAAAAAGAACATTTGGCATCAACATTTATTTCATATTCAAAAATCACGTTGCCTTTTTTGCGAATTTTCATCATCCGGATTTTTGCTTTTCTTGATATAATAGCCGCCATTTCGTCGGACTCCTCTAAAATCTGTGGGCTTATTATTTACTATTTTTACAGAGTCATTTATAGAGTCAGAATAAATCCGTTTTAATTATTTCTATTTTTTAAATATTCATCAGCTTTTCTCAACGTCTCTTTATCTGTTTCAAAGGTTACTGCATCTATAGCTTCTTTGATAGGAAGCCAAATACATGATTTGACTTCATCATCGTGGTCATCGTGAGCGATGGTGTCTTCTTTGCATTCAGCGACAAAGAAATAGACATCTTTGTCTATTCCAGGAAATGGAGAATAATTTATATGGTGCTTAAATCCAGTATCTATAGTCACGTTTAAAGAAGTCTCTTCTTTTATTTCTCTTCTAGCTGTATCTTCATCATTTTTATCCGTAGGTTCTACATGGCCCTTTGGAATTGAAGTATGTCCTAAATTCATCTTTTCTACTAGATAGTATCTTTGGTCATTTATTATTTTATAGACTACAGCACCACAACTTTTTTCTTTCTTTATATTCTCGCTCATAGTTATAAACCGCCTTTCTAGCTAGGAATTCAGCTTAAAAATCGGTTATAATAATAACGCTTTCTAATGAATTTGTTATATTTACTTTTTATTTATATAAATAAAAGTCAACTGACATTAAAAGCGAAAAGGAGTGATAACTATGACAGACGAAGAAAAGAAGGTGTTGGATACTATTCTAAGTCTTTGCCAAAGAGAAGGAATATCCCCTTTTCAAATCGACTATAAAGTCCATAATGAAATTAAAGTATCAAATGTAAAAGGTGTTATAACGACTGATATAAAAGAAAATGTTGTCTCAGTTCGTTATAGAGGAATGTATGAAGAGAGATCAGGTACTTTTGAAGATGACAAATTGGATGAGAATAGAGTTGATGAAATCATTAAATCTATTAAGCAATCTGCTTTGAATAGCGATAGATTATGTAGACCTGAATTTTTTGGCGAACCTGGTCAAAGATATAAATCTAGTGGATTTAAATTATCCAATGTGAAGATAGATAATCTAAAGATTTTAAACAATAAGATTGTTCAATCTTTAAAAGAAATGAATTCTTTGTTCAACGATGATGCTATAAATGAAATTTCAACAACCTTGATAACTGGTAGAAGAATGATGGTCAATTCTAAAGGATTAAAAGTGGAGAAGAAGTTTGACCGTATAGTGATGAAAGCAGACTGCACCTTCACAAAGCCTGATGGCGAGAAGAGTTCTGCTACTGAGACATATATTGGATACAATTTGATGACTATTAAACCTGAGTATTTGGCTAATAGAATAGATAAAGAAATAATGTCTTCCTTCAAGGTTGGTCTAGCTGAAAAGGGAAAATATAAAGTAGCTTTTTCTCCAAGAAGTGCTGCTACTATCCTTCATATTGCTGATCTTCATCTCTCTGGAGCGATGGTAGCCTCGGGAAAATCAGTATATAAGGATCAGTTTGGAAAGGATGCTTTCTCACCACTACTAACTGTCTTAAATGATCCTATTATCTCTTCAGTTCAATCCACTCCATTCGATACAGAAGGAAATGCAACAGAGAAGTTTATGGCCATAGATCATGGAAGACTTCGCTGTTTCTTCTTGGATACTGAATACGGTGAGATATTGAATATAAGATCTAATTCTTGTGCCACATATGGAATTCCCGAGTCTCAATACTTCGTCGTTGCACCTTCAGCAGATAATACATCTTTGGGATTGATAAGGTCTGTAGATAATGGATATATAGTAGAAGGATTTGATAAGGACTGTGTAGAAAAGATAAAGAGAGATGCTGAGATAAATCTTGAGATTCCTTTCTATGGTTATGAGATAAAAGAAGGAAAGATTGGAAAGCCTGTAAGAGGAACTATAAAAGGAAAAGCTGATGAATTCTTACGAGATATAATCGGACTTTCTTCTGAGAGAGAGGATTGCTCTATAGAAGCCGCTCTTTGCCCTTGGTTCTTAATAGATAACGTAGAAGTTGAATAGCTGTGAAAACAGCTATTTTTTGTTCTTAAGAAATAAGTTAGTCGTGTTTTATATTATTTATGAAGAGAATGATGTAATCATGTTTAAAATGGATAGATTAGGTCAAGGAACTTGGCATTTTGGAGAAAATAGAAAATTATATGAAGCTGAAATCGAAAGTATTAGATATGGAATTCAAAATGGAGTGACATTGATAGATACAGCTGAGATGTATGGGGATGGCAAATCTGAATCCTTGATAGGAGAAGCTATCAAGGATTTTGATAGGTCAAGATTATATATTGTTTCTAAGATATTGCCTTGGAATGCTGGATATGATGATTTCTTCATCAGTCTTTCTAATTCTTTAAAAAGATTGAATACATCTTATTTGGATATGTACTTATTGCATTGGAGAGGCGAGATTCCATTGGAAGAAACCATAAGATGTATGGAAGAAGCAAAGAGACAAGGTCTTATCAAAGATTGGGGTGTCTCTAACTTTGATATTGATGATATGCAAGAGTTATTAAGCCTTAAAGATGGTTACAATTGCAGAGTTGATCAATGCTTATATCATTTAGGATCAAGAGGTGTAGAGTATAGTCTTATTCCTTTTTTAAAGAATAATGACATTAGATTTATGTCTTATTGTCCTTTGGCAGAGGCTGGATCATTGAAAAGAGAGATTTTATCTAATTCGACAGTAATAGAAATATCTAAAGAATATGGAATTACACCTATTCAACTTCTTTTAGCCTTCACATTGAGAGATAAGGATATAACGTCTATTCCTAAAGCTTCTCATGTAGAGCATCTAAAGATGAATATTGAAGCATCTAAGATTCAAATATCAGATGAATCTTGGAAGTTACTAGATTCTATTTATCCATCTCCAAAGAAGAAACTTCCTTTGGATATGGAATAAAAGACATAAAAAAACTCCGAACCCAATTTGCATTAGATCCGGAGCGAGCAAAAGGAATTTTATGTTGGAAATAATTAACTTAGTTATTTGCAATCTCTTGATTGCCTTGTAATTATAGTCCTTAGATTTATAAAAGCAAGCAAAAAAACAAAATATTTTTGAAAGTGCTTTCAAATACCTGCCATTTTCTAATAAATATATAGATATTTCCTAAAAATGTACTGATTCATCGTATTCTGCCTAAGCTTTTATCTTTAAGTGATAGTACTATAAAAAATAGCACTGGTAAGTTAGTCAAAATTGGATTTATTAAAAGGAAAGTATCTTAGAGAAATGTATGTTGGACTATCCAAGATGAACAATATCAATTTTAGATGTTTTATTTAGATGAATAATTTATACTTTATTAATAAGAGGTGGACTGATATGGATCAAGAAAAGAAATTAACAAAGTCATTGAGGGTAATTCATGAGACAGTAAAGATGATGCAGTTTTATCGTGATATGTCTGGAGTCATATCATGGGATTTGGAAACATGCGCTCCAAGAGATGGACGAGATAGAGAAAGTGAGCAACTCACTTACTTGTCAGGTAAATCTTTTGCTCTCAGCAAAAAGAAGAAATTCATAGGTTCAATTCTTTATGCTATGAAGAATTTCGAGTCTTTGGATAAATATGACAAAGTCTTAGTTAAATCTTTATATAGAGAATATTTGAGTTCAAAGAATGTAACTCCTGAATTTGAAAAGATTTATTCCAACAACTTTAGCAAAGCATTTAACGTATGGGTTAATGCTAAAGAAAAAAATGATTATTCTTTATTTGAAGGTCAGTTGAAGAAAAATGTCGAATATACTAGAAGATGGGTAAATCTTAGAGATGACGCAAAAGGAAAGAAAGTTTTGGATATTTTGACTGATGAAGTTCAGCCTGGATTTACTACTAAGGATTTAGATATCTATTTCAACAGTCTTAAAGATGGCATTATTCCTATCTTGAATAGAGTTTATGAATCCAAAGAAATCATTAGAGATGACTTCTTGTCTAGAGAAGTATCTATAGAAAAACAAAGAGAGTTCTCTCTTTGGTTGATGAAACTATTAGGATTTGATTTCGATAAAGGAACTTTAGGTCAGACAGAGCATCCTTTTACATCTGAATTGAGCGCATCTGATTGTAGAGTGGCTACTCACTATTATGAGAAGAACTTCATATCTAATTTCTATTCGATAATGCATGAAACAGGTCATGCTTTGTTCTCACAAAACACACCTGCTATAGTTAGAAAACATTTGCTCGGTGGTCATCAAACATTGGATATGGATGAATCTGTATCTAGATTCTATGAGAATGTTATAGGAAGAAGTTATTCTTTCTTGTCTTTTGTATTTCCTACCATGCAGAAATACTTCGCACCAGTATTAGATGATGTAACAGTCGAAGAATTCTATAGAGCAGCTAACAAAGTATTCCGTCAACCTTATAGAACAGAAGCTGATGAATTGACTTATTCGCTTCATATCGTCATAAGATATGAGATAGAGAAAGGTCTTTTTGATAAGACATTAAGTACTAAGGATTTAAATAAAGTTTGGAATCAAAAATATAAGGATTATTTAGGACTGGATGTCGAAGATGATAGAAGTGGAATATTGCAGGATGTTCATTGGTGTGATTCTTTCGCCTATTTTCCTGTATATGCAGTTGGAAATTCATACAACATCATGTATAGAAACGTAATGGATAAATCCTTTAAGAAGTATGGTGGATTAGATCAGGTGTTGAAAGAAGGTAGAATGGATTTGGTCAAAGACTGGATGACTAAGAGAGTGTTTAAGAATGCATGTCTATTAGATCCTAAGGATTGGATTAAGTCTATAACTCACAAAGAATTTAGTTCTAAGGAATTCATAGATTATTTGGATAAGAAGTACAAGGGAATATATAAGTAAAGATTCTTTGATAAATATTTAGATTCGAAATAATATAGACTTAGTTAATTAAAAGGTAGATTTCTACCTTTTTTGTTTGTAATTGCAAAATTGTTTTATTTATCCTCAATTGAAGCAAAAACAAAAAAGATAAATAGGTAAATATGAGTCGGTGAGAATGTAAATCTTCAGTAAAAACTAATGAAATTTGCTGAAAATGTATTTTGATAGCTCTTTCAAGTGAAATACATGTTAAGATTAAATTGGAGGGAGAATAAATTCCAAACAATGAAAAAGAAGAATCATTTAATTGCTTTATCCGTTTTGATTGCGTCATTAGTCGGATGTAATGGAGGAAATGATAGTTCTACTACTCAGCCTGGTAGCAACAATCCCACTACTCCTACCGCTCCATCTACTCAGCAACCTGAGAAGAAGACTGGAACAGTTATTATTGGAGCAGTTGAGCATGGTAGTGTCACTGCTGATAAGATGACTGCTGAAGTTGGTGCCGATGTCACCTTTACTGTTACTCCTGATGAGAACTATTCAGTAAAGTCATTCAAAGTCAACAATGATGAAAAACAGCTGAATGACTCTAATCAAGTTGTTGTAAAGATGGTCGAAGGTGGTCTCACTGTATCTGCTGAATTTGAAATCAACAGTGCTGCAGTCACTATCACCCAAGCCGATCATGGAAGCATTAGTGCTGATAAGTCTACTGCTAAGATTGGTGAAAATGTCACCTTCACTGTTGCTCCAGAAGCAAATTATGTAGTTTCATCATTTAAAGTAAATGATGTTGATGTTGCTTTGGATGGTAATAATCAAGCTGTAGTAGTTATGGTAGCCGGTGGTTTGAATGTTACTGCTTCATTTGAATTAGGATCTGGAACAGTCACCATTGGAACTATGGAACATGGTGCTGTCACTGCTGACAAGATGACTGCTAAGATTGGTGAAGATGTAACATTCAAGATTACTTCTGAAACTGGATATGAGGTGAACTTCTTTAAGGTGAATGGAATAAGTGTTAAGTATGAAGCTAAGGAAGATCCAACTACCGGAAAGACTTATGGGGAAGCCAAGGTGAAGATGGTCTCCGGTGGACTTACTGTTACTGCTGAATTTAAGTTAGCCGTATACACTATCGAATGGGATACTCCTGCTCATGGTACTATTGCTGTAGAAGGTGATAAAGCTTCAGCTACATACGGTGAAGAAGTAAAGTTCATTTTCACACCAGAAACTGGATACGAGATCAAATACTTAACTATTAATGAAGAGCAAGTACAATGGGCTAGCGACAATACATATACCACTATTATGGGCGAATATGGATTGTTCGTCACTGTACAGTTCGGCCTTGAAAATGAAACTATCACAGTCAATGCCGGTGAACATGGAACGATTGAACATAAGAATAAAGCAGATGATACTCAGGATTATTTATATGGTGATACTGCAGTCGTCACTGTAACTCCTAATGAAGGATTCATGATTGAGACTATCACAGTTGACGGAAAAACTATCCAAGTACCTGAAGATAAGAAGGGTGGATATTCTTTTGAACAATTAGTTGAGAAGGATCTTAATATCTCAGCTACCTTCACAGATGTTCATACAATATCTGAGTTTACTGATTCTGTTATCGATGAGATTAAAAATGCTCAAGATATCAAGGTTAAGCTTGCAGGAGATGTCACTCTCGGTGTAGCTTTACCTTTAGCTAAAGGAACCACTGAATATGATTTGGATGGACATACCATCACTAGCACATTGAATGGAATGCTTAGAGATGCCAATACTGATACTGCAACTTTTGGAAACAAGTCTGTCACATTGAAGAATGGAAAAATCATTTCTAATTATGACAAGGGAACAGTAAATGTCATCGATTCTTCGTATCTTGCAGCTTTTACATTAGATGGAGTCACTGTAAGCAATAGTAGTATTAGTACAGTTAATCCTATCACTGGTATTTATTGCTCCAGCACTACTGAAACTAAGATTTTGAATTCTACAATCAATATCAAAGGTAGCTCAAATTTAGGTGCTTATGGTATAGGAACTAATAACCTCGACGGTGAAAACAAGACTATTACAATTGACAATACTAAGGTCACAGTTACTTCTGATGACTTTGATAACACTGGATTCTTAGGCAATACTGAAGGAATTAAGGTAGTTGTAAAGAATTCAACCTTTACTGCTGATAGACAAGCAGTCATTGCTAGAACTGGAAACTGGGATATCTCAGGATCTACCTTTGTATCCACAGGTAAATGGTTGGATGCTTCTGAAGCTAATGCTACTACTAATACAAAATATAAGACCACTGCCGGATCTTGGAAAACTGGAAATGAAGTAGTTTCTGGTGGATTGATCTTAGGTGATGAAAGAACAAGTGCATACAATACTCCTGTTGTTGCTACATTGAAGGATAACAAGTTCACAGTTGCAAAGGGTGACAAGATGTCCATTCATTCTGATGGAACTGTAGCAACTACAGTCACAATGGATGCCTTGACTGCTGTTGAAGCATATGGTTATGATCACGATGAAGATGAAACTACAGTTGTTACTGAGAACAATGTGGTGAAGAAGACCCTCAAAGAGTTGAATGAGATGACAACTGATGATGATGCAAATCTATATGTAACAACTGGTGTGTTGACTAAGATTAAAAACGCACAATTTGGAAATCTTTATTTGACTGATAAGGCTACTGGTGAGGAATTATATGTATTTGGTACATATTTAGATAATAACTATTCATTTGATGGAACTAAGTTCTCATTTGATAAAGGTGCTGAAGTTATCACTTCAGATTATTTAGGTAAAGAAATCACTGTTGCAGGAACATTCAAGAATTTTAAAGGTACTAAGGAATTAGTCAATGCAGTGGTTATTGATTCTTCAGCTGAGAAGATAGCTGCTAAGGTAGTGACTGAATATGATGCTGAAAAGGGAACAGTCACAGTTGAGGAAGGAAAGCTTGGAGATAAACTTACGGTCACTGCTACACCTAAGGAAGGATATAAAGTCTCTTCCATCAAGGTAAATGATCAAGCTTTGACTGTAGCCGATGATAACACAGCTGAGTTTACTGCTGAATTGAACAACAAGGTTGTAGTCGAGTTTGTAAGTGACTCTGCTCCCGTGGCTAAGGTGTACAATGTGTTGTTTAATAAAGACAATAACAAAGATAAAGTAGGTGGTTACGAAAATGAGTGGACAAATGTGTCTGATGGTATTACTTATAATGTAAAGAATTGTAATAATAATAACAACGGCTGGGATTTTATTAGAATCGGTTCCCAAAAGAATGCATCTATTGGCTCTATTGCTACCGCTTCCCCATTTGTTGAAGCTATTGCTGAATCTACTATAAAGATTGATGCTGTAACATCTACATCAATTAATAGCATTAAGTTGTTAGTCTCTACTTCAAAAGATTTTACTACTGGTACAGCAACTTATAATGTGAATGTTGCAGAAGGAGAACAAACAACTAAAATAACAACTCCAGTTGCAAATGCCTATTATAGATATGTAATTGATTGCAAAAAAGCATCGAAGAATGGACCTATTCAAATTTCCAAAATTACTTTCACTACTGTTGCTGAATAATATTAGTTAGATTTAAAAAGGGTGGGCTATAAGACCCATCCTTTTTCTTTTATGATTTTATAT
>ERZ1034880.141-NODE-141-length-25545-cov-6.072499_pt1 | contig 25545 bp, 19 predicted proteins | sample MGYA00520630_ERZ1034880 | MGnify/ENA primary metagenome ERZ1034880 (study PRJEB33766, sample SAMN09781725) | gut metagenome | biome: gut microbiome | host: Homo sapiens | place: Madagascar | study: EMG produced TPA metagenomics assembly of the PRJNA485056 data set...
ATAAGATAATAAATTTAAGAATATGTTTTCCTCTTATCTGCGCACCATGCGGAAAGAGGCAAAAAAACGTATTCCCGTGGATGAAGACACCACGGCTCTGGAGCTGCTGCGTCTCTGCATGTCCGCTCCGAAGGGAACGAAAATGCTGTTCGCCGCACCTTCGTATGCGATTGCGGAACAGACCGAACACGAACTGCGCATCTGGGCGGAAGCGGCAGGGCATCCCCTTACATCCGCGCTTCTCCCCGAAGGCTCCTGGCGCGATACCGTCACGCTCGACTGTGAATCCGCCCGCGCGGAACTGCTCGAAAGAATGACCTCCGAAAACCCGCCCGACATCGTGGTCGGTTCCGTGCTCGCGTTCCTTTCACCGACTCCAGATCCGGACGAATTCCAGGGATCCGGAATCATTCTGCATCGCGGCGACACCGTCGATATGGCAAAGCTCGTCAAACGTCTTGTCGCCCTCGGTTACGATGGCGAGCCTCAGGCCGCCTCTTCCGGCGAATTTTCCAAACGCGGCGGCATTCTCGATGTTTTTTCTCCCGGAATGAAACTTCCTGTCCGCATCGAATTCTTCGGAGATGAGATCGATTCCCTGCGCGAATACACGCCCGATAACGGACGCTCCGTCCGGGAGATCGATTCCTGCAAAATCATTGCCCGTTCCGGCTGCGAACAGGTCGAGGGGACGGATGAGTATTTTGATTTTTCCGACTACGCGCCCGGCCGTTCTCTTGTTGTGGAGTCGCCCGACGACTGCGCAGAGTCTGTCAAGAAGTATGGCGGCGGCAGAACGGCGGAGCACTGGGAGGCGTTTCAGAAAAAATTCGGTCCCGTGCATATCCTGGAATCTGAAGTCGACTGCATTGAGCACGGCGGGAAGGCGGAACGTTCCTGCATCGGCGTTTCGCCCGCGCTCCGCGCAAGCGCGGATGAAGAGGAGCGCGATTCGGTGACGGAGATTTCGCGCAAGCTTTCCGCCGAATTCGTCGGACATGCTCTTGAAGACGGCATGGAGGTCATCCTTGCCGCACACAAGGATTCCGATTTCGAGCATATTACCGAATGGCTGCGCGAAAACGGCATTCCCGAATCGGAGAAACTTTCCGTGGAGCGGCTTCATATTCCCTGCGGAGTGATGTTCCCGAAACAGAAGGCTCTGTTCCTGACAGAACGCGAACTTTTCCCCGCGTGTCTCCGCGGCAAAGACCGCGTCCGCACTGCCGACGAGGTGGAGGAGGATCTTGTCAAGGCATCTCGCACCGAGCTCGAAAATATGGCGGATATCGAAGTCGGAGATCTTACGGTTCATCTGAATTACGGACTCTGTCTTTACCGCGGCATCAAGACGGTTCGTTCCGCGGGGAGCGCGATTGAGTCGCTGGAGTTGGAGTTCGCCGATGAAAAAGTGATTTACGTTCCCGTCTGGCAGGCTCATCTGGTTTCCCGTTATGTCGGTTCGCATCTGAAGGGGGCGCAGCTTTCGAAGCTGGGATCCTCCCGCTGGGCGAAAGCGCGGGAGGAGGCGGCCGGTTCCGCAAAAGGGCTCGCCTGCGAAATGCTCCGGATGCAGGCAATCCGAAAAGCGTCGCCCGGAATGCCGTTCCCGAAAGACGGTTACGACCAGAAACTTTTTGAAGATTCATTCCCCTATGACGAAACCGAGGGACAGAAGAAGGCGATCGAAGAGATCAAGCGCGATATGGAGTCGTCGCGTCCGATGGATCGTCTGCTGTGCGGCGACGTCGGCTACGGCAAAACGGAAGTTGCGATGCGGGCGGCGTTTAAATGCGCCGTTTCCGGCAAGCAGGTCGCCGTGCTGGTGCCGACGACGGTGCTGGCGCAGCAGCATTATCTGAGTTTTACGGAACGCTTTGCAGAATTCCCGATTGTTATTGAAACTCTGACCCGTCACAAAATGGGAAAGGAGCGCAAACAGATCATCGAACGTCTCGCGGAAGGTTCCATTGACATTATCATCGGAACGCACGCGCTTGTCGGAAGTGAAGTCAAATTCCGCGAACTCGGGCTTGTCATCATCGACGAGGAACAGCGCTTCGGCGTGGAGCACAAGGAAAAACTCAAGGCGGTCCGTTCGACCGTCGACGTGCTGACCATGACCGCGACGCCGATCCCGCGAACACTCCACATGTCCATGTCCGGTCTGCGCGATTTGAGCGCAATCACCACCGCGCCGACGCGCCGTCTGCCGGTTCATACGGTCGTCGCCCAGCAGGAGGATTCTCTCGTTTCCGCCGCGCTTGCGCGGGAACTTGGACGCGGCGGACAGGTTTTCTACATTCACAACCGCGTGAACTCCATTGAGAAGGCGGCGGAGAAGGTTCGTTCTCTCGCTCCCGGCGCACGCGTCGCCGTCGCTCACGGGCAGATGCGCGGTTCCGAACTGGAAGGCATCATGGGGCAGTTCATTGAGGGAAAAATCGATGTTCTTGTCTGCACCACAATCATTGAATCGGGAATCGACATCCCGAATGCAAACACGATGATTATCGAACGCGCCGACATGTTCGGTCTTGCGGAACTGCATCAGCTGCGCGGACGCGTCGGGCGCTGGAACCGCCAGGCGTATGCGTATCTGCTGCTTCCGCCGTCTGGAATCATGACGGGTGATGCGCGCCGGCGCATGCAGGCGATCCGCCGTTACACGCATCTCGGTTCCGGTTTCCAGCTGGCAATCCGCGACCTTGAGATCCGCGGAGCGGGAAACATCATCGGAGCGGAACAGAGCGGACACGTCGACGCCATCGGGTTTCATCTGTACTGCCAGCTTCTGCGCGAGGCCGCGAACAATCTGCGCGGAATCAAAAACGCCCGCCCGATTACCTGCGATCTCAATCTGGACTTTCTTGAATACGCGCTTGATACGGACAAAAAGCATCTTGCCGCGGCGATTCCGCCGGATTATATCGAAGACGACCGTCTGCGTCTGGAGGCGTACCGCCGTCTCGCGATGTTCGAGGATCCCGCCCAGGTCGACGATTACCACGAGGAGCTCCGCGACAAATACGGTCCGCTGCCTGATGCTGCGGAGAACATGCTGACCACGGTTCGTCTCCGTCTTCTCGGCGCCGCATGCGGCTTCCATGCGGTTTCATGCCGCGACGGGAAAATTTATCTGGAGCAGGGCAATTCGCTGTACCGTCCGGGCGGCATGATCCCGAAGCTGAACGCGGACTGGTCTCCGAAGAAAAAACTGACGAGTCTGCTGGGGCTTCTGGAATGCACGGCCGCGCAGTTCAAAGCGAAGCGCGAGCAGGGGCTGAAGGCGTTCGGGGCTCAGTTCGGAAAGTAAAATCCGCAGTTCCCTCCGGTTTGCATTGGACTTTTCCCGTTTTCGTGATACATTACAGTAAAACGAACGAAGGATGGAACCAATGCTGGCAAAACGAATTATCCCCTGCCTCGACGTAACCGGCGGACGCGTCGTCAAAGGCGTCAACTTTGTGAACCTCATCGATGCCGGCGACCCGGTTGAAGCCGCGATCGAATACGACCGTCAGGGAGCGGATGAACTTGTCTTTCTTGACATCACCGCAACCAGCGACAACCGCGATTCCATGTATGACGTTGTCCGCAGAACCGCGGAAAATGTCTTCATTCCCCTGACCGTCGGCGGCGGAATCCGATCCGTTGAAGATATGCGCAAAATGCTTAATTCCGGAGCGGACAAGGTTTCCGTCAACTCCTCCGCCATTCAGAATCCCGATCTTATCCGCGCGGGGGCGGAACGTTTCGGAAACCAGTGCATCGTTCTTGCGATCGATGCACGCCGCGTTCCGGGTGAAAAACGCTGGGAGATCTACACGCACGGCGGACGCCGCAACACCGGCATCGACGCTCTCGAATGGGCGCAGCGGGGTGTGGAGCTCGGCGCCGGGGAAATCCTTCTGACCAGTATGGACGCCGACGGCACCAAGAACGGGTATGACATTGAGCTCACCAAGACCATTTCCGATGCAGTTTCCGTTCCCGTCATCGCATCGGGCGGCGCCGGCAAGCTGGAACACCTCTATGAAGTCTTTCGCGACGGCGGAGCTCACGCGGTGCTCGCGGCGAGTATCTTCCACTTCGGAACGTTCACGGTTCCGCAGGCGAAAGAGTTTCTCGCGGAACGCGGCATCCCCGTCCGCAAACCTGTAGCATGAACATTTATTAAAGAATTAAGGAGATAAAAATGGCAACCGATCCGAAAACCAAACTTGCGCAGGATGCTCTTGCGTATCACGGCTCCGCGCCGAAAGGCAAACTTGCCTCCGTCCCGACCAAACCCTGCAACACGCAGCACGATCTCTCGCTCGCCTATACTCCGGGCGTTGCGGTTCCCTGCATGGAAATTCACAACAATCCCGACGCCGTCTGGGAATACACCGGACGCGCGAATTCGGTTGCCGTTGTCAGCGACGGCACGGCGGTTCTCGGCCTCGGCAACATCGGCCCCGAAGCCGGACTGCCCGTCATGGAGGGCAAGAGCGTGCTGTTCAAGAAGTTCGCGGACATCAACTCCATTCCGATCTGTCTCGGTTCCGTCTTCCAGGAAAACGGCAAGACCGACCCGAAGAAGGTGATTGAAGTCGTCAAGACTCTGGAACCCACCTTCGGCGGCATCAATCTTGAGGATATCGGTTCGCCCGCCTGCTTTGAAATTGAGCCCGCTCTCAAGAAATCTATGAACATCCCCGTTTTCCACGACGACCAGCACGGAACCGCGATCATCTCTCTCGCCGGAATCCTGAATGCGCTCAAGCTCGTCGGCAAGAAGATTGAAAACTGCAAATTCGTCATGAACGGCGCCGGCGCGGCCGGCATCGCATGCGCGGAATACTATGTTTCCGCCGGAGCCAGACGCGAGAATTTCACGCTCTGTGACTCCAAAGGCACGATTCACAGCGGACGCACCGACCTGAATGATCAGAAGAAGCGTTTTGCCCGCCCGATGACCGAACGCACGCTCGCGGAAGCAATCAAGGGCGCGGACGTCTTCATGGGCGTCTCCGTCGGCGGCGCGCTGACGAAGGAAATGGTGGCGTCGATGGCTCCGGGCGCGGTGGTTTTCGCGATGGCGAACCCCGTTCCGGAAATCAATCCGCAGGATGCAAAGGATGCCGGAGCGGCGGTTGTCGGAACCGGACGCACGGACTTCCCGAACCAGGTGAACAACGTCCTCGGCTTCCCCGGCATCTTCCGCGGTGCGCTTGACGTCCGCGCAACGGATATCAACGAAGCAATGAAGCTCGCCGCGTCGAAAGCTCTTGCGGAGATCGCGTCGGAACCGATTCCGGCGGATGTTCTCGCCCAGCTGAAGGAAGCCTATCCGCAGGATGCGGCGAACGGCGTGTTCGACGGCGAGAATCCGCTGAAGGAAACTTACGTTATTCCGAAACCGTTCGACACCCGCGTGGTTCCGCGCGTCGCCGCCCGCGTCGCCGAAGCCGCCATGAAGAGCGGAGTCGCCAGAGTCATGATCGACGATTTCGATGCTTACGAAAAATCTGTTGCGGAACGCATCCGCAAAGCCAACGCATAAGAAAGAGTGAAAGCTGAAATGAAAATCATCCGTACGATCCGTGAAATGCAGGAATGGTCCGACGCGAAACGCCGCGCCGGCGCCACCCTTGCCGTCATTCCGACCATGGGATTCCTGCACGAGGGACACCTCTCGCTGATCGACACCGCCCGCAAAAACGGCGCCGACACCGTCATCGTCACCATCTTCGTCAACCCGACCCAGTTCGGTCCGAACGAGGATTTCGACAAGTATCCCCGCGACTTCGAGCACGATACGACGCTGCTCGAAAGCAAGAACGTCGACGCCGTTTTCGCGCCGACCGCCGATGAGATGTATCCGAAGGACTCCTCTACGTGGGTTATCGAGGAGAAGCTCTCGAAGGGGCTCTGCGCGAAGACGCGTCCGATTCATTTCCGCGGCGTGACGACCGTTGTTTCCAAGCTGTTCCTTGCGACACTGCCGCACATTGCGGTGTTCGGTCAGAAGGATGGTCAGCAGGCGCGGATTATCAAGCGCATGGTGCGCGATCTGAACTTCCCGATCCGCATTGTGATTTCCCCGATCATCCGTGAAGCCGATGGTCTCGCCCGCAGCTCGCGCAACAAATACCTCTCGGAGGAGGAACACCGGAATGCGCTCTCTCTTTCGCGCGGGCTTGCAAAGCTGAAAGTGGAGATCGAATCCGGAAGAACCGACCTCACCGCGATGCTTGCGGAACTGCGCGCTTCGATCGAAGCCGCATCCGGAGTCGTGGATTACATTGAAGCGGTGGATTCGGAAACGCTGGAACCGATTACGGAAATCGGCGGTTCGATGATGTTCCCGCTCGCGGTTTATTTCGGTAAAACGCGCCTCATTGACAACATTCTTGTGGAGAAATGAAAAAATCCATTTGCAACCGCGCAAAAGTGGATGTACATTTCCAAAAGAAACAGAACCAAACGAAAGGCAACAAAATGGCAAAGAAATTCTTCATGGCCGCAATGGCCGCTGTGCTCGCTGTGACCTTCACCGCGTGCTCCTCGATTTCGACCGGAACCACCGTTCACGGAATGAAGCTTTCCGACTCTGACGTCACCACGGTTCCCGTGCACGTCAACGGAGAAATCTGGGGCGTTTACCTCTTCGGTATTCTCCCGCTGATGACCGGAAGCTCCGCCGCTCCGGGCTCCATGACTCTGTTCAAGGACACGGTTCGCGTCGACAACGCCGTCAGCATGCTGACGAAGCGTGCAAAAGACATGGAGGCCAACCGCGTCAACGACCTTACCTCCTTCAAGACGAGCTCCTGGCTGCTTCTGTTCTCCGTGAAAGAAGTTCAGGTTTCCGGAAACGCTCTGAAGTAAGCTGAAACGGACACACGTTCGCGCCGTTCTTCCGCCTTCGCAGCGGAAGAGCGGCGTTTTTGATTTTAAATTTCCGGTTGCAGAAAAAAAGACCGGCGGCATCACTTGAATGCAGCCGGTCTTCCTGCGTTCGGGCGGCGTCAGCCGCACCGTTTTACGCTTTTTTCATGACTTTGTTGTGAACCAGAAGATATGCGGCAGCGAATACTGCGAGTCCAAGCAGGATCCAGCCGTAGTTCTTCGAGATGATCTCCTTGCCCTTTTCGATCATCTCAAGGTAGCTCATATCCGCGGTGAGATGTCCGAAATATCCTCCGATTGCGGTGAGGATGATGATCCAGATTCCCGCGCCGAGAGTGGTGTAGAGGGTGAAGCTTTTGAGCGGCATGCGGGCGAGTCCGGCGGGAATTGAAATCAGCTGGCGGATCGCGGGGAGCAGACGGCAGACAAAGGTTGCAAGCTCGCCGTATTTGCGGAAAATCTCCTCCGCGCGGTCGAGAGTCGGCTCCTTCAAAAAGAAATATTTGCCGTATTTATGCAGGAATGTCCGTCCGAGCTTCAGCGCAAGATAGTAGTTGATGTATGCGCCCGCGATTGAACCGAGGCAGCCGACGACGACCGCGATGATGCAGTCGATCCACGGATTCCCCGTGGTCAGCTGTCCTTTGAATGCGAGGAAGCCGGCGGGGATCATCACCACTTCGCTGGGGAAGGGGATGAACGAGCTTTCAATCGTCATGAAGATGAAAATCAGCAGAAATCCCCACACGGGGGCGTACTGGGCGATGGCGTCAAGATGCGCCGCGATCTGTTCGGTCATAAAAAACTTTCCTTTCCCTTTTGCCTTTTTGAATTGTTGGTGTAAAGTATACACCGGAAACACGAAAAATCCATTGACATGACAAAAAAATCACGAAAGAAACGGAAACTATGCACGAAATCGCTTTTACAGTCGGGAAACTCTCCATTCACTGGTATGGAGTGTTCGTCGCGCTGGCATTCGTCACCGCAATGGCGACGCTGCTGATCGAACGCAAACACGCGGGGCTCACCTCCGACAACGTCTTCGACCTCGCCCTGATCGCTATCTTCGGCGGCGTCACCGGGGCGCGCCTCTTCTACGTCGTCCAATTCCACGACCAGTTCCGCGACAATCTTCTTGACGTCATCCGCATCGACAAGGGGGGACTCGTCTTCTACGGCGGCTTCATTGTCGCACTGGTGGTCGTCATGCTCTACTGCAAATGGAAAAAACTGCAGATGCTGAAGGTGCTTGACATCTACGCTCCGGCGGTTGCGTTCGGACACGTCTTCGGGCGGATCGGCTGTTTCATGCAGGGCTGCTGCTTCGGAAAACCGCTTGTGGCGGATTCGGCATTCCCCTCGGTCGTGTTTCCCGCAGGTTCGGCTCCGGCGGTGTGCTATCCCGCGAATCCGCGCGACCTCTATTCCGCCGTCAGGACCGCGTCTGAATCCATGCCGCTGATCCCGGTCCAGCTTTACGAATCGTTCTGCAATCTGCTGATCGGCGTTCTGCTGATATTCCTCCTGCGCAAGGTGAAGCGTCCGGGCGGCGTGGCGGCGATCTATCTTGCGGCATATGCGGTCATGCGTTTCACCATGGAGCTGATGCGCGGAGATCACACGGATCATATCGGCGTATTCACTCCTTCGCAGGCGGTTGCGCTCTTCCTGATGATTCCCGCCGCGGCGGTTCTCTTCTGGTACGCGGGAAGGAGAGGCGGAAATGCCGCGGAATAAGGAGCGGATCACGTTTACGGTCGAACCCGGTTTTGCAAACATCCGCATCGACCTGTGTGTCACAAAACATGCGGAAGGCGAATACTCGCGCGTTCAGGTTCAGAAACTCATCGACGCCGGCAAGCTGACTCTGAACGGCAAAGTCTGCGCCGCCAAGCGCACGATGGTTGCGGAAGGGGATGAAATCTCCTTTGAGCCGCCCTCCGATTCCCCGATGGAGCATGTGGAGGCGGAGGAAATCCCGCTGGATGTTCTGTATGAAGACGATGCGCTTCTGGTCATCAACAAGCCTGCCGGGATGGTTGTCCACCCCGCCGCGGGAAACTACACCGGAACCGTGGTCAATGCACTGCTCGGGCGCGACCGCGATCTGGTTTCCGAATTTGATGAAGAGGACGACCCGATGCGCCCCGGCATCGTGCATCGTCTGGACAAAGATACTTCCGGCTGTCTCGTCATCGCGAAAAACGGTGTGGCGATGCACAAGCTCAGCAAAATGTTTGCCGACCGCGAGGTTTCGAAAACCTACGCGGCAATCGTGGCACCGTGTCCGAAAGTGATTGCCGCGGAAATCCGCACGCAGATCGGGCGTCATCCGGTCAACCGCAAGAAAATGGCTGTGGTGCGCAGCGGGGGCAAAGACGCGTACACGCGTTTCACCACACTCAAACGCGGAAAAATCGGGAATGTCACCGCCGCTCTGCTTCAGGTGCGGATCATGACGGGACGCACACACCAGATCCGCGTTCACATGTCGTATTTCGGCTCCCCGGTGATCGGCGACGGCACGTACGGCGGAAACGGGCGCATTCCCGCGCCGCGCCAGATGCTTCACGCATGGAAAATAACCTTCCCGCATCCGTTTACGAAAGAGGAGCTCTCCTTCGAGGCTCCGTTCCCGGCGGATTTTCAGGAATATGTCGATAAAATTCAGGAATAAGAGAGGCTGATATGGCAGTCAATGCAATCGCAATAGACGGTCCCGCCGCATCGGGCAAAAGCTCGGCGGCGCAGATGCTCGCGGAGGCGATCCCGGGCGCAATTCACATCAACACCGGCTCCATGTACCGCGCGGCGGCTTGGAAGGCGCTCAGACTCGGAATCGATCCGAAGAATCCCGACCCTGCAAAGCTTGACGACATGCTTGCAAACACCACGATGCGTTTTATTCCCGGCGCAGACGGTCTTGAACTCGAAGTTGACGGTTCCGTTCCCGGCGATGCGCTCCGCACTCCCGAAATCTCCGCGGGCGCCTCGGCAATCGCGGCGGTTCCCGCGGTTCGCACAAAACTCGTCGAATGGCAGCGCAAAATGGCGGACGGCGCGCTCGTCGTCATGGAGGGTCGCGACATCGGAACCGTGGTTTTCCCTGATGCAAAATACAAGTTCTTCCTGACCGCTTCCCCCGAAGCCCGCGCGAAGCGCCGTCTGCTTCAGGATGGCGGTACCCCCTCGGAAGAGGAAATCGCAAAAGTCGCCGCCGAAATCGCTGCGCGCGACAAAGCCGACTCGACCCGCGCAGTTGCCCCGCTCCGTCAGGCGGAGGACGCCGTCCTGCTCGACAACAGCGGAATGAACTTGCAGGAGACCATTGATTTCATGCTCCGCAAAATCAAAAACAAAGTCGTTCTTTCCTACCGCGTTCCGTATGCGGACACCGATCAGATGGGCGTCGTCTATTACGCGAATTATTTTGAATATTTTGAGCGGTTCCGCAACGAACTTCTCCGCGAGACGGGGCACACCTATCTGGAACTCGAAAAAGAAGGCGTCGCAATGCCGGTGATCGAAGCGAACTGCCGTTACAAAGCGTCCGCGCGCTATGATGATGTTCTCGACATCACCGGATGTTTCGCGGAGGCTTCCGGCGTGCGCGTGAAAATCGCCTGTCAGATCTTCTGCCGCGGAAAACTTCTCGTGGAGGGCTTCACGATTCACGCGTGTGTGGACATGAAGACAGGGCGCCCGTCCCGTCCACCGCGTTTCATCAAGGAGCTTGTGGAGGCTCAATGAAATACCGCTGCATTTTTTTCGATATCGACGGCACGCTCCTCAACACCGAACCGATTGTCATGCCGGAGCTTCAGGCGACGCTTCTCGAACTGACGGGGGCGCATTACGACCTTGCGGAACTCCAGCGTTTCTGGGGTATTCCGACCTCCGATACCGCCGCCGCTCTGAAGCTTTCCGATCCCGGCCGTTTCGGGCGGATATGGGAGGATCGCGTGGTGCGCCGCGACAATGAGATCGAGCCGTTTCCCGGAATCGAAAAAATGCTCGGTGAACTCAAAAACGCCGGAATCCGTCTGGGAATCGTCACTTCGAAAAACCGTTCGGAGCTTTCGCAGGGTTTCCATATCGCGCAATATTTTGAACCTGACCTGATGATCACCGCGACTGATACGGTTCTGCACAAGCCGAATCCCGACCCGCTGCTTGAGGGTCTCCGCCGCGCAGGCTGTCCTCCGGAAGAGGCGCTCTTTGTGGGCGATACGGTTCATGACGCCAATTGCGCCGCCGGAGCAAACGTCGCTTTCGGACTTGCTGTCTGGGGTGCGCATTCGGTCCGGCACATTCGCGCCGCGCATTACTTTGCCGCTCCCTCTGAAGTGGCTCCGCGCCTTGAGGAATGCGGACCGCTCCCGCCGTTTCTGCGTCAGGCGATGGAGCTTCAGTTCATCGGGCAGGCGGGTGTCACCTATTCCAAAGATCCCTATGATGTGGAACGTTTTGAGCGCATCCGCGAACTCGCCGCGGAAATGCTCGCTGCAAAAACGGAGCTTGCGCTTGAGACGGTGAAGTCGCTCTTCTGCAACGAACGCGGCTTCCAGACTCCGAAACTTGATACGCGCGCCGCAATCTTCCGCGACGGAAAGATTCTGCTTGTCCACGAGAAAAGCGGCAAATGGTCGCTTCCCGGCGGCTGGGTTGACCTTTGCGAATCCATCCGCTCCAACACCGAGAAGGAGGTTCGCGAGGAGGCCGGGCTTGAAGTCGCCGCGCTCCGTCTGATTGCCGTCCAGGATCGCAACCGGCACAATCCGCCTCCGTATGCTTACGGAATCTGCAAGGTGTTCGTCCTTTGTGGCGAGGTCGACGGAGCGTTTCACGAGAATCTCGAAACGACGGGCTTTGCGTATTTCGCAGAAAATGAACTTCCCCCGCTTGCGGAGGAGAAAAACACCGCCGCGCAGATCCGCATGTGTTTCGACGCCTTCCGCGATCCGGACTGGAAGGTCGTTTTCGATTGATTTGCATTCAGCGTTCGCACGGTATATATTACGGTAAAAAACAGGAGAAAGATAATGGCACAGCTTAAAACAATCGCCGTCATTCCCGCACGGCTTGCAAGTACAAGATTCCCGGAAAAAGTCATTGCTGAACTTGGTGGCAAGCCGATCATCCAGTGGGTCTGGGAGCGCACGGCAAAATCCAGAGCGGATCGCGTGCTCATCGCGACCGACAGCGAGAAGGTGAAAGCGATCGCGGAAGGGTTCGGCGCGGAGGCGGTCATGACCTCTCCGAATCATCCCTCCGGTTCCGACCGCATCTGGGAAGCTGCAAAGAATATCGAATGCGATGTCATCATCAATGTTCAGGGCGACGAGCCGTTCATGAAGCCGGAAGTCATTGATTCCCTTATCGACGTCATGGCTGGAGCGGATCAGCCGGATATGGCGACCGTTGTTGTCCCCTCGACCCGTGCGGAGATTGCCTCGAATCCGAATCTGCCGAAAGTCGTCGTGGGCGCGGATGGCTCCGCTCTCTATTTCAGCCGTTCCGAGATTCCGTTCCTGCGGACGGGCGGAACCGATATGCCGCTCTACCGTCACTGGGGCATCTATGCGTATCGCCGTGCCGCGCTGGAGCGTTTCGTCTCTCTTCCGGAGAGTCCGCTGGAGAAATGCGAGAAACTCGAACAGCTGCGCGCTCTCGAAAACGGCATGAAAATCAAAGTCGTCAAAACGCACTTCCAGAGCATCGGCATTGATACTCCGGAGGATCTTGTCCGCGCGGAAAATTATCTGCGGGAACATAACGAGCAGTAAACGATGAAACGCGTTCTTCAGTACATCGTCTATCTTGCCGCTCTGGTCTTCATGAAATTCATGGAGATTCTGCCGCGCGGGACATTCCGTTTTCTCGGCTGGCTCTTTTCGTGGCTTGCGGTTCCGCTTCCGCCGGTCGGCGGACTGATCCGCAAAAATCTCCGTTGCGCCTTTCCGGAAAAGGGTGAAAAGGAGATTTTCGATCTCTCCCGCCGCTGCATAGCGAACCTCATTCAGACCGTTTGCGAACTTTTCTGGTTTCACAACCGCCCGGAGAAGGTGAAGGAGATGATTGACGTTCAGCCGAATCTCGCCGCCGTTGCGGAAAATGTGCGCAAGTGCATTGCGGAAGGACGCCCCGTCATTCTCATTACGCCGCATCACGGCAACTGGGAGTTCTCGGGCATGGCGCTGGGACTCTACTTCGGATTCAAAATGGCGACCGTTGTCCGCACGCCGCGCAATCCCTACCTGAGCCGCCTGATTACGGGCGGGCGTTCCGTGAAGAATGTGAGCATCATTGAGTCGCGAGGCGGCATGATGAAACTCGTGCACGCAATGGAAAACGGTTCAGTCGCGGGGATGCTCGTCGATCAGAACATCAAGGCGCGGAACGGCGGCGCGTTCGTTGATATGTTCGGACTTCCCGTTCCCGTTTCGCGCTTCCCAGGGACAATGGTGCTGAAGAAAAACGCGTATATCGCCGTCGGTTCCTGCATCCGTCTTCCGAACGGACATTTCAAGGCGACGATGGACCCGCTTCCGAAGCCCGCGTCCGAGTACACTTCCGAAGAAGAGGTGATTCAGGACATCATGAAAATGACCGAAAATCTGATCCGCATGGCTCCGGAGCAATACCTCTGGCTTTACAACCGTTTCCAGTACATTCCGGAAAATGCGTCGCCGGAACTCAAGGCGAAGTATCCTTCCTACGCGAAAACGGTGAAGCCCTCGTTCTATTCCAAACATGCAAAGGATTCCGACAAGGATTGATCTATGCTGAAGTGGCTGCACATCAAAAATCTGACGCTGGTCGAGGAGGCCGATATTGAGTTTTCCCCCGGCTTCAACGCCGTTACGGGCGAGACCGGTGCGGGCAAATCCGTGCTCATGGGCGGCGTCGCCCTTCTGCTCGGCGGAAGGTTTGAGAAATCCGCCATCCGTCAGGGAACGGAGCGCTGCGAAATCGCCGGCGAATTCCGTCTGGATCCCGTTTCAGGTCCGCGCATCGCGGCTCTGCTGGAAGAATACGGACTTGAACCCTGCGAGGATTCCGCTTTGCTCGTCCGCCGCGTTTTTACGCAGTCGGGCGGACGCATCTTTGTGAATTCTTCGCCCGCAAGTGCGCAGATTCTCCGCACGATCGGGGAACTGCTCGTTGACGTCCACAGCCCCCACGAGGCGTTCGGGCTGATGAAGCCTTCCGCGCAGCTGAATGCTCTTGACCGCTTTGCCCGTCTGGATGATCTTCTGAACGAAGTTTCTGCTGCGTGGGAGGCAATCCGCAAGGTTGAAGCGGAACAGGAGGAATTCCAACGCACCATGCCTGATGCCGATGAAGCGGAGCGGCTCCGCCGGATTGTTTCCGAAATTGAATCGCAGAACCCCGAACCCGGGGAAGATGAACGGCTGGAAGCAACCCATGCCGCCGCATCAAACTCAAAAACGATTCTCGAAATCGCCTCTGCTGCGTCCGCCGCGCTGAACGAATCCGACGATTCGATTATGGACCGTCTCTCGTCTGTGCGCCGCCTGCTGCGTCCGCTGGAGACTGCGGATCCGGGTTATGCGGACAAGTTTCTTGCGAAATGCGATGAGATTTCCGACGCGGTTTCGGAGCTTACCGACGATTTGCAGTCGCGCGCTTCCGCGGTGGAACTGGATGAATCCGAATTTGCCGCCCTGGAGGAGCGCATTCAGATTCTTCAGACCCTCAAGCGGAAATACGGCCCGGAGATTGCGGACGTCCTTGCGGAGCTGGAAAATTCGCGCCGCCGTCTGGAGCTTTTCGAGAACTCCGCGCGTGAACGCGAACAGTTGGAGGCTCGTCTTTCCGCCGCGCGTTCTGCACATCTCGCGCTTTCTGCAAAGCTGACTGCAGCGCGCAAAGCCGCCTCGGAGGAACTTTCCGCCAAGCTGCGCGAAGAGATCATGAAACTCGGATTCAAACGCGCCGCATTTGAGGTTGAGTTCAGCGAATCGCGTCCGGGGCCGAACGGCGCAGACCGCATAGAGTTTCTGTTTTCCGCGAACCCGGGAGTTCCGGTCAAGTCGTTGAAAGACGTTGCAAGCAGCGGCGAACTTTCGCGAGTGATGCTTGCGGTGAAAACGGTTCTTGCGGAAGTCGATGAGATCGGCACGCTTGTGTTCGATGAAATTGATGCGAACATCGGCGGCGAGACTGCGGTGGTGGTTGCCGGGGAACTGCACGAACTCGGAACGAAGAAACAGATTCTCTGCATCTCGCATCTAGCCCAGGTTGCCGCGCGCGCGGACCGTCATTTCTCAGTGGTCAAAACGACGACGGCGGAGGCGGCCGTCAGTTCGATCCATATTCTTTCGAAGAAGGAGCGCATCGCGGAGCTCGGGCGCATGCTTGGCGGCGGTCCTGCGGCGGAAACACACGCAAAGACTCTGCTGGAAGACTGAAGGAATAAGGCAAAAAATATTTATGCCGATAGCCTTTTTGAGTAATCTATTGCTGCACGAATTGTTCTGATTTGAAATCTTTGTTGCTGCATGCTATCTTATGTAAAAGATTTAGGAGCAACTCCATTCTGTTATGTTCCGCGAACCCCGGATGACATGTATCATTGTATATAAAGTTCGCGATTGACGTAACATGTTGATGATCAGACGATTATAAGGAAACGGAGGATGCAGTAGTGCTCTTTGACAAATGAAAGTTGATATTTCGCGCGATTCTTTGATTTGCATTTTGAGCCGGAACGGTTTATATTACCCCTGTTGCTCCTCGCAAGAGGAGCATGTATTGAAACCGGACGTCCGGCGGTATGACACCGCGCTTGCATGTTGCTCCTCGCAAGAGGAGCATGTATTGAAACCCCGGCTTCCGGCCGCTCAAAGCCAACGCCTTCGCGTTGCTCCTCGCAAGAGGAGCATGTATTGAAACGGACATGTTGCTGTCGTATCTGGTGTCTTCGAGTTGCTCCTCGCAAGAGGAGCATGTATTGAAACATCGCCTCACGACTCCTCGCCGAAGGCAAAAAGTTGCTCCTCGCAAGAGGAGCATGTATTGAAACAAACACTACATCATCACTCACCTCAGAGCCGAGTTGCTCCTCGCAAGAGGAGCATGTATTGAAACCCCAAGCTCGACCTCTCTTACCGCGAACGCCTCAGTTGCTCCTCGCAAGAGGAGCATGTATTGAAACGCAAAACTCAACCTCAACGCGCTCCTCTCCGAGTTGCTCCTCGCAAGAGGAGCATGTATTGAAACTTCAGTCGGCGTGCGGGAGTCCGGAAGCGTATCAGTTGCTCCTCGCAAGAGGAGCATGTATTGAAACAGCCACTCCTTGAACTTCGGATCGCTGCTGACAAGTTGCTCCTCGCAAGAGGAGCATGTATTGAAACTTTGGGACGGGAGTAAAACGCCGAAAAACGGCAAGTTGCTCCTCGCAAGAGGAGCATGTATTGAAACTCTGGAACTACGAAATCAAGGGGGACGCGCGCGTCGGTTGCTCCTCGCAAGAGGAGCATGTATTGAAACTGCATCTTTCTCGGGAATCGCGCGGGCTGGACCGTTGCTCCTCGCAAGAGGAGCATGTATTGAAACGTCTATGGCCTCGCAGACAACTCCATCGACGTCGTCGTTGCTCCTCGCAAGAGGAGCATGTATTGAAACCTAAGGGGGGCGGGTTGATGTTTTGCGGGGGAGAGTTGCTCCTCGCAAGAGGAGCATGTATTGAAACGTCCTTCGCCTCCGCGTGCTCTTCCGTCGAGTTCTGTTGCTCCTCGCAAGAGGAGCATGTATTGAAACCAGAAGACGCGTGATGTTTTTCGCATTCTCACTCAAGTTGCTCCTCGCAAGAGGAGCATGTATTGAAACTGATTTTCAACAGTCGTCGACTGATCGTAATTGTGTTGCTCCTCGCAAGAGGAGCATGTATTGAAACTTGAAATTGTCCGTCAGGAACAGTTTTACCGAGTTGCTCCTCGCAAGAGGAGCATGTATTGAAACACGCCGACGAATATCATCAACCCGATTGTCGATGGGTTGCTCCTCGCAAGAGGAGCATGTATTGAAACCCGAACGTGTTGTAGCCGAAGTAGTATGCGCCGAGTTGCTCCTCGCAAGAGGAGCATGTATTGAAACGGCGTTGACGATGCCGAATTTGATGGAGCTGAGTTGCTCCTCGCAAGAGGAGCATGTATTGAAACATTTATGTGGAACAGGCGTAAGGCGAGGATGGAAGTTGCTCCTCGCAAGAGGAGCATGTATTGAAACGGACGTCTGATTCCGGAGAGGGACAGACATGTTGTTGCTCCTCGCAAGAGGAGCATGTATTGAAACCTGTTTCCCCGCCCTCAAAAGCGGGGTTTTTAGTTGCTCCTCGCAAGAGGAGCATGTATTGAAACGCTGAAGAAATCGGCGAGTGAAAGGAGATATATGTTGCTCCTCGCAAGAGGAGCATGTATTGAAACGCGGTGTTCCAGTATGAAAACGCCGGAACTTTCAGTTGCTCCTCGCAAGAGGAGCATGTATTGAAACAGTCTCTCAACGCCAATATCTCCCAGCAGTTTGGGTTGCTCCTCGCAAGAGGAGCATGTATTGAAACCCGAAAATTTTGTGCGGGTCGAACCCGGGCGGTGTTGCTCCTCGCAAGAGGAGCATGTATTGAAACACCGCATGATAAAAGCCGGAACCGTTCGGAAAGTTGCTCCTCGCAAGAGGAGCATGTATTGAAACTTGAAGTGGGATTGGGAGTATTGGAAGAGAACAAAGTTGCTCCTCGCAAGAGGAGCATGTATTGAAACAGTATTATAAAACGTCAAAGAACGCTATGCAAGAGTTGCTCCTCGCAAGAGGAGCATGTATTGAAACTCCGTGGGCTAAAACGTGGCAAGGCGGGAAAGGTTGCTCCTCGCAAGAGGAGCATGTATTGAAACCGCTCCCTCCCCGGTTATCGCCCCCACGGCGGCGTTGCTCCTCGCAAGAGGAGCATGTATTGAAACTGATAGTCTTACACGCGGGGCTTGGTGGGGAGCGTTGCTCCTCGCAAGAGGAGCATGTATTGAAACTGAACAGGATGTCTTTGTTTGCAAAATTTCCAGTTGCTCCTCGCAAGAGGAGCATGTATTGAAACCGCTCCGACCGTCTCCGCCTCCTCCGGATACACGTTGCTCCTCGCAAGAGGAGCATGTATTGAAACCGCCCCCTCGACCCCGAACTCGTCGTCACCCGCAAGTTGCTCCTCGCAAGAGGAGCATGTATTGAAACACATCCTCATCTGTCTTGCCGGAGGGCATCCCGTTGCTCCTCGCAAGAGGAGCATGTATTGAAACTTCGAGCTTTCAGCCAAATCGTCCCATTTTTTATCAGGTTGCTCCTCGCAAGAGGAGCATGTATTGAAACAGAGGTTTACGCTGTTTTACGATGACAGCGGGGGTTGCTCCTCGCAAGAGGAGCATGTATTGAAACAGCGATTATGATGATTTTGTGGTACGCCGGCGGCGTTGCTCCTCGCAAGAGGAGCATGTATTGAAACAGGCCCTTGGGATTACTTCCGTGGACGCGATTTGTTGCTCCTCGCAAGAGGAGCATGTATTGAAACCAATGTGAAAATCATTGAGGACAAAATTATTGTTGTTGCTCCTCGCAAGAGGAGCATGTATTGAAACACCGATGTAATCTTGCAATCGTCATGCGGATTCAGTTGCTCCTCGCAAGAGGAGCATGTATTGAAACAAAAAATCAGCGGCAAGCTTGTACGGGCTAAAGTGTTGCTCCTCGCAAGAGGAGCATGTATTGAAACTGGAGCGAAGATCAACTACTACGAAGAGGGCAAGTTGCTCCTCGCAAGAGGAGCATGTATTGAAACATAGAGAGCCGCGTTGCTTGCGGCGAAAACCACAGGTTGCTCCTCGCAAGAGGAGCATGTATTGAAACAGTCGGCAAACGGCGTTGTTTTCAGCAAAGATTGTTGCTCCTCGCAAGAGGAGCATGTATTGAAACAGGGCACACGCACCCCGGCGACCCATTCCCCTTAGTTGCTCCTCGCAAGAGGAGCATGTATTGAAACAGAATGTAGATTTCGCGCCGGAGCGCGGGGGCTTGTTGCTCCTCGCAAGAGGAGCATGTATTGAAACAACTTCCGAATCCGGACGCACAAACTCCGGACTCAGTTGCTCCTCGCAAGAGGAGCATGTATTGAAACTTTCCTGTCCGCTGATTAAAACTTCGAGCCGGGTTGCTCCTCGCAAGAGGAGCATGTATTGAAACAGCCCCGCGCCGATCTGACTGCTGGAAACCTCCTCGTTGCTCCTCGCAAGAGGAGCATGTATTGAAACAAAGCCGCGCTTGAAAAGCTGCTGGAACCCCTGAGTTGCTCCTCGCAAGAGGAGCATGTATTGAAACCGGACGTTACGCCGCTGTCGAAGACGACGCTCAGTTGCTCCTCGCAAGAGGAGCATGTATTGAAACGAATATTGCGCGTATTAAAGCAATCAGAGAACAGTTGCTCCTCGCAAGAGGAGCATGTATTGAAACCCCATCGCCGTCGATTCGACAAAACAGTACCCTGTTGCTCCTCGCAAGAGGAGCATGTATTGAAACATGCAGTTCTACGTTGACGACTGGAAGAGTGAGTTGTTGCTCCTCGCAAGAGGAGCATGTATTGAAACTCCGCCAGAAAATGCCGGAACATCTCCCCCGCAAAGTTGCTCCTCGCAAGAGGAGCATGTATTGAAACTGATGGAGGTTGGCAATGACAAACGCGGAGAAAAGTTGCTCCTCGCAAGAGGAGCATGTATTGAAACCTTCACCGCGCGGAAAGCGCGTGCGGAGCTGAGTTGCTCCTCGCAAGAGGAGCATGTATTGAAACTGACGGGGCTTGGCGGCAACGACAACAGCGAGAGTTGCTCCTCGCAAGAGGAGCATGTATTGAAACTGCGATATGATACGCGCATTCACGCCGTCGCCTTTGTTGCTCCTCGCAAGAGGAGCATGTATTGAAACAACCGGAAGCTCCGGAACCGTCACACTCGCATAAGTTGCTCCTCGCAAGAGGAGCATGTATTGAAACTGCAATTTTTGCTTCAACGTCGGCGGCACAAGTGTTGCTCCTCGCAAGAGGAGCATGTATTGAAACGCGCACCGTCAGCCCGAGCGCGGCAAGCTCCTCCGTTGCTCCTCGCAAGAGGAGCATGTATTGAAACAACTTCTGCCATGATGTATCTCCTTTGTGGTTAAGTTGCTCCTCGCAAGAGGAGCATGTATTGAAACGTAAAAGCCGTCGAAAAGGTAAAAGACAAACTAGTTGCTCCTCGCAAGAGGAGCATGTATTGAAACTTGTTCCGGTTGGGGAAAGCGTGGCGGCTCCTCGTTGCTCCTCGCAAGAGGAGCATGTATTGAAACAGACTACGTCACGCCTTACCCGATGACATTCGCGTTGCTCCTCGCAAGAGGAGCATGTATTGAAACCGGCAGAGCAGTTTGAAGCAAAATACAAAAAAGCGTTGCTCCTCGCAAGAGGAGCATGTATTGAAACTTTTTCAGGTGTAAGGGATAACACCTTTTTAAGTTGCTCCTCGCAAGAGGAGCATGTATTGAAACGCAAGGGAGCCCGTCCGCAGGAAGCCCGAACCGTGTTGCTCCTCGCAAGAGGAGCATGTATTGAAACTGTGATAAAGCCGCTTAAGTCCGCAGTACGCAAGTTGCTCCTCGCAAGAGGAGCATGTATTGAAACCGACATGGAGGAGGCACGGAACAGGTTTAGTGTCGTTGCTCCTCGCAAGAGGAGCATGTATTGAAACGCATTCAGCGATTACAATGACTTTGTGGCACGTGTTGCTCCTCGCAAGAGGAGCATGTATTGAAACTGGGCGCAGGTTGTGCACTGATCCAGAGGCTGAGTTGCTCCTCGCAAGAGGAGCATGTATTGAAACCCGGTAAATACAAAATCCAGCTCAAATGGCAGGCGTTGCTCCTCGCAAGAGGAGCATGTATTGAAACAGGAATACCAGACGGTCGCGCAGAAACGCGAGGGTTGCTCCTCGCAAGAGGAGCATGTATTGAAACTTATCGAATCCGACATTGCTGTTCCAGTCGTATTGTTGCTCCTCGCAAGAGGAGCATGTATTGAAACCAGTCGCCGCCGGAAATCCCGAAGTCGTAGCTCGGTGTTGCTCCTCGCAAGAGGAGCATGTATTGAAACAGCTATGATGCGACAAGCAAGAAGTTCAAGACAGTTGCTCCTCGCAAGAGGAGCATGTATTGAAACACGAGCTTTATCACGCCTATCAGAGGCGAAAGTTGTTGCTCCTCGCAAGAGGAGCATGTATTGAAACCCTTTTTCTCTCCGCCGCCGATCGCGAACGCACCCGTTGCTCCTCGCAAGAGGAGCATGTATTGAAACGCCGATCCGAGCACGCCGCACGTGTGACCCGTGAGTTGCTCCTCGCAAGAGGAGCATGTATTGAAACACCTCTTCCGGGTAAAGCTCCGCAAACTCCTTCAGAGTTGCTCCTCGCAAGAGGAGCATGTATTGAAACCATTGCAGACCTCCTTTCAATTGAGCGGGGCGAGTTGCTCCTCGCAAGAGGAGCATGTATTGAAACAGGTCAAATACCTCGTCAACAAAAGCCGCGGTAGTTGCTCCTCGCAAGAGGAGCATGTATTGAAACACAATGGACAACCTCTGGGGAGGACAGCTCGGCAGTTGCTCCTCGCAAGAGGAGCATGTATTGAAACCCCTATTATGAGTTAATCGGCAGTATCCAGGATGTTGCTCCTCGCAAGAGGAGCATGTATTGAAACTTAATCACAAATTAGGAACGAGGAGGCGAACCATGTTGCTCCTCGCAAGAGGAGCATGTATTGAAACCGGTAATGCTTCAAACGCTCGCCGAGCGTCCGCGTTGCTCCTCGCAAGAGGAGCATGTATTGAAACGATGTATTTTAAAGATAATGAATCTAACATAAGGTTGCTCCTCGCAAGAGGAGCATGTATTGAAACATATATTATGCGAAGTTGTATCCCGGCTATATTGTTGCTCCTCGCAAGAGGAGCATGTATTGAAACAGGCCCTTGGGATTACTTCCGTGGACGCGATTTGTTGCTCCTCGCAAGAGGAGCATGTATTGAAACCCGAAGAAAATTTTTTATCTCACCGCATTTGTAGTTGCTCCTCGCAAGAGGAGCATGTATTGAAACGGCGGGGCGGGTTGTTAGGCGTAAAGTTTTCTGAGTTGCTCCTCGCAAGAGGAGCATGTATTGAAACATTTACAATGGTTGCTTTCTGATTCCTCCCCATGTTGCTCCTCGCAAGAGGAGCATGTATTGAAACTCGCAATAACGGCAATTCAACACAAAACAACGGGTTGCTCCTCGCAAGAGGAGCATGTATTGAAACTCCTCCGCGCTCGCGCTCGTCCCCGCCCAGTTGAGTTGCTCCTCGCAAGAGGAGCATGTATTGAAACCGCTTTCGCCTCGCAGTAAACCGCACGCTCCCGTTGCTCCTCGCAAGAGGAGCATGTATTGAAACTTCCGCGTCTGGTGGGAAGAAGGGCTCGACGACGTTGCTCCTCGCAAGAGGAGCATGTATTGAAACGTACACGGGGACGCCGCACCTGCGTTTGCTGAGTTGCTCCTCGCAAGAGGAGCATGTATTGAAACTGAAGCCATCCAGCCGTCGGATAGCCGTGATCGAGTTGCTCCTCGCAAGAGGAGCATGTATTGAAACTCCATCACCGCTTTCGCCTCCGCGTCGCTTCCGTTGCTCCTCGCAAGAGGAGCATGTATTGAAACGGCATCAACGGTCAAGAGTGCGGCGGCAGAGACGAGTTGCTCCTCGCAAGAGGAGCATGTATTGAAACATTACTGGTACTTCATCCCGGACATCCCGAAACAGAGTTGCTCCTCGCAAGAGGAGCATGTATTGAAACTTTTGGAAGACGGCGTCGCTCCGCGCCGTGCGGTTGCTCCTCGCAAGAGGAGCATGTATTGAAACCTAATCACAAATTAGAAACGAGGAGGATGTCATGTTGCTCCTCGCAAGAGGAGCATGTATTGAAACCGCTTTTTCCTGCGGCGATTCCACGAAAAAGCCGGTTGCTCCTCGCAAGAGGAGCATGTATTGAAACCCGGTGATATGCATTGCGATAATGGCAAAAAACAGTTGCTCCTCGCAAGAGGAGCATGTATTGAAACTTCAGGCTCGCCAAAAGCCGCTATATACTCTTGTTGCTCCTCGCAAGAGGAGCATGTATTGAAACTGTTTTTTGAGCGTGATTTTGAGGTAGTTCACCTTGTTGCTCCTCGCAAGAGGAGCATGTATTGAAACGGGTGGGGTTATGATTCGTCGTATCGGGCGTGCGGTTGCTCCTCGCAAGAGGAGCATGTATTGAAACGCCGTGGGTATGGTCAACCGCAGTAAACGACCGAGTTGCTCCTCGCAAGAGGAGCATGTATTGAAACGCGGAAACAATGGGCGAGCTGATACAGCAGAAAGCGTTGCTCCTCGCAAGAGGAGCATGTATTGAAACTTTTTCCCTTAATCCCCCCATAGTCCCCCCTTGAGTTGCTCCTCGCAAGAGGAGCATGTATTGAAACTAGAAACAATATATACAATTGCAAGAGCTACAATGTTGCTCCTCGCAAGAGGAGCATGTATTGAAACTGTCTGGTGGGTGGTGAATATTTTGTTTATGTGGTTGCTCCTCGCAAGAGGAGCATGTATTGAAACAACAATACCGGCTCTGGAAACCAGTTCAACAATAGTTGCTCCTCGCAAGAGGAGCATGTATTGAAACCACAATACGCAACAAGCTGCTGTTGTCCGCTTAGTTGCTCCTCGCAAGAGGAGCATGTATTGAAACTTCAAGTTCCGGAAGCTCCAAATCCCCCTCATAGGTTGCTCCTCGCAAGAGGAGCATGTATTGAAACGGAATGAAACCGATGAGTACAAGTATCAGGAACTGTTGCTCCTCGCAAGAGGAGCATGTATTGAAACGTCAAGGCGCACCTGGCCAATACCGGCGCGGGCGTTGCTCCTCGCAAGAGGAGCATGTATTGAAACGCAGCCCTCACGAACTTCCAGCTCCGGCGGAAGGAGTTGCTCCTCGCAAGAGGAGCATGTATTGAAACAGTTCCGCCTTTCTTCGTTTTTTGTGTCTTTTACGTTGCTCCTCGCAAGAGGAGCATGTATTGAAACCACGCTCTGGATTCTGTCTTGAAGCTCTCCGTGTTGCTCCTCGCAAGAGGAGCATGTATTGAAACGCCGCCAAAGCCTCGCCCCTTTGCCACGCCTGTTGTTGCTCCTCGCAAGAGGAGCATGTATTGAAACTACTATGCCCCATTCACCGAGCCCGGCGACGCGGTGTTGCTCCTCGCAAGAGGAGCATGTATTGAAACTTCCAGGATGCAGGCAATCACCTGTTCCCCCTGAGTTGCTCCTCGCAAGAGGAGCATGTATTGAAACCTGAGCTGGCTGAATATTTGATGATGCAGCGGCGTTGCTCCTCGCAAGAGGAGCATGTATTGAAACAAGTTGATTTTCAACGACGAAACAAAAAATCCCGTTGCTCCTCGCAAGAGGAGCATGTATTGAAACCGTGGGAATAGCAGCACGGAAACAAGGATTATCGTTGCTCCTCGCAAGAGGAGCATGTATTGAAACGCAGAAAAGGAGCTGGGGCAAGACGCGGCGGAAGTTGCTCCTCGCAAGAGGAGCATGTATTGAAACAAAAAGACGAGGACATTCTGGTGAACTTTTACTAGTTGCTCCTCGCAAGAGGAGCATGTATTGAAACTTTCAAAAATATTGCAGACATTATCTCTGCAGGAGTTGCTCCTCGCAAGAGGAGCATGTATTGAAACCCGCATCAAACCTGATCGCCGCGGACGCAAAAAGTTGCTCCTCGCAAGAGGAGCATGTATTGAAACATAAAAGGGGACAGAATCCATATATCAAACCTTTGTTGCTCCTCGCAAGAGGAGCATGTATTGAAACGTCGATTCCGGCGTCTCCATCACCTCCTCCGAGTTGCTCCTCGCAAGAGGAGCATGTATTGAAACAACCTCCAGCCGCGCAAGAACAGAAATTCTCAAGTTGCTCCTCGCAAGAGGAGCATGTATTGAAACGTAATCTCCGGACTTGCTTTCCCCGCCGTCTAGTTGCTCCTCGCAAGAGGAGCATGTATTGAAACCAAAGGCGGCAGGGGCTGTAAATGAGCTTGCAGTTGCTCCTCGCAAGAGGAGCATGTATTGAAACCAAGTCTAAGGCTCTTACGATTGCGGGGCTCGTGTTGCTCCTCGCAAGAGGAGCATGTATTGAAACATGTACGCATAAAAATCTTTGGCGTACTGCAAGTTGCTCCTCGCAAGAGGAGCATGTATTGAAACGGTGTGAACCATCTTGCAGAGATAATCGCCCGAATGTTGCTCCTCGCAAGAGGAGCATGTATTGAAACTTTCCCCTCCGTAAAAGAAACCTGATCTTCCGCGTTGCTCCTCGCAAGAGGAGCATGTATTGAAACCGTACAGCACGCAGGTCAAGAAATCCATCTCCAGTTGCTCCTCGCAAGAGGAGCATGTATTGAAACAGCTTTGCACGTATGCTGTGATTTAGAACTTATCCCTAAATAAAGACTTGAAATGAAAGAAATATGTGCTATATT
>ERZ1034880.145-NODE-145-length-25015-cov-5.040905_pt1 | contig 25015 bp, 26 predicted proteins | sample MGYA00520630_ERZ1034880 | MGnify/ENA primary metagenome ERZ1034880 (study PRJEB33766, sample SAMN09781725) | gut metagenome | biome: gut microbiome | host: Homo sapiens | place: Madagascar | study: EMG produced TPA metagenomics assembly of the PRJNA485056 data set...
TTCCGCAAGCGTTTTGATTTTCTGTACGATCTGCTGTTTCATCAATCCACCTTCACCGGTATGAAAACCGTGTCTTTCAATACAAATTTACCCCCGCCGACCATCCGGCGGAGAAGTTTCTGAAGCTCCGGAAGCCCGCGCTTGGAAAGCGGATCCGTCTCCTCGTGCGAATAACCGTTCAGGTTCGCGGCGGAAAGGAAAGAGACCTCCGTCGCCTGCCGGTCAACCAAACCCGCTTTCGCCAGGTCTGCAAGCGTGACGCTGTTGACGTCCGCCCCCTCCGCCAACTCCTTCGAGGTGTCGAATTCCCCGGCGAGGTTCTCCGAATCCGCACTGGTCACAGCCTTGTCGTCCGCCGTGAACGGGATGCGGTCCGAACCGTAATCCCATTCGAGGATCGGCTCCGGAGAAACGCCGCCGACCGAGGTTCCGAGCGCAGATGCGACATCCGCTTCACCGCGCGCGGCAATCAGGCACGAGACATTTTCCATAGAAAGCACGCTGATTGCCAGCACGCCGAGGAACACAAACAGAATCGCAATCAGCGAAACCGTGAATTCCGCGATCGCCTGTCCCTTTTCCCGTTTTCCGCGTTTCATAGCCGCACCTCCTGACATATCAGTACTTTAGCCCGTTTTTGAAAAATCTCAAGAGGGAGTATCGTTTTTTTCCGCGACAGCCATCGCCACGGCATGCCCGCGCTCGTGACTGATGCTGACAAAGACCCGTGCAATGCCATTCTCCTTCATCGTGCGCGCGCCGTCGCCGGAGAGCGTCACGACAGGAGCGCCGGATGCGGAGCCGGTCACTTCGATATCGCGCCATGCGCAGCGCCCGCCGAGTCCGCAGCCGAGCGCCTTCGCGACCGCCTCTTTCGCGGCCCAGCGTCCGGCGATGAACTGGACGCTGTCGCCGCGGCGTTTTGCTTCCGCTCCTTCGCTGTCGGTCAGGATATACCCGGTGAAACGGTCGCCGTGGCGTGCAAGCACCTTCGCAATCCGTTCAATTTCCACGAGATCGGTTCCGATTCCGAAAATCATGCTCCGCGTCCTTTCTTTTTCTTGCGGTCGGAAGCCTTCAGATACGAATCCACGCGGTCGTCAATCTGAAAATCTGAATCGCGCGTCATTTCCCCGCAATCCTTCAGATCGTGAATTGCGGAAAGTTTGGCAAGTTCGGAGAAAGCGGCCGCGCGCTTCTCCTCCGGCGTCATGCCCTTCGGCTTCTCCGCTTTCTTCGGAGGCTGCGCAAACGGACGGTCCAGCGGAATCAGCTCATTCGCCGTAATGCTGAAACAGGCGTTCCGTGCAATGATGATATGATCCACGACGTCCAGCCGCACGGCGGAGGCCGCAATCTTGATTGCGCGCGTCAGCTGAATGTCCGCGGGCGACGGCACCGGCGAACCGCTCGGATGATTATGCAGCAGAATGATGCCGCGCGCAGACATATCCAGAGCCCGCGTGAGCAGCTGGCGCGGATGAATGTAAAGCTGGTCAATCGTCCCCTCAACCATGATCTCATCGCCGATAATTTCATTCTGCGTGTTGAGATAAATGACCATGAAGACTTCGTTTTCAAGCCCGGCGAGCTTCATCCGCGCATAACGGATCACCTCTTCCGTCGACGACAGCACCTCACGCCCTTTGATCTGTTCATAAAGGCAATCGGAGCAGAGCCCCTTCATGAGCTGAATCAGAAGCGCGACGTTCTCCCCGACTCCCGGGACTTCGGTCAGGCGTTTTTCCGGCGCATTCATAATGGCGGTGATCGAACCGAACTTTTTCAGAAGTTCCTTCGCAATCGGCTTCACATCACGCCGGGCGATGGCGTAAGTCAGCAGAAGTTCAAGCTTTTCATAGTCCAGCATGCCGTCGTGTCCCGCCTTGCGGTACTTCTGCCGCAACCGGTCGCGATGCCCCGCCGCAAGCTCCGGATTGAATGAGCTCCCAGCCATGAATTCACCCCCGCTTCAGCCAGGTCAGCGATTCAAAATGCGCCGTCGACGGGAACAGATCGAACAGCCCCGTCTCCGCAACGGTCCACCCCTGCTGCCGGAACAGCGCAAGGTCGCGCGCCAGCGTATCGGGCCCGCAGGAAACATAAACCAGATCATGCGCAGCGCTTCCGGAAAGCGCATCAATCACCGGACGCTCCAGTCCGGTGCGCGGCGGATCAACCAGCATCAGCGGACGCTGCTTCGTCTGAAGCGGAAGCTGTCCGAGCATCCGGACCGCATCGCCCGCAAGGAATTTGCAGTGCGGCAGACCGTGTTCATGCAGATTTTCATTTGCCGCGCGGACGGCGTCCGCGTCAAGCTCCACACCGTAGACTTTGCCGACACCGGCCTCAGCCGCGAGCACGGAAAACACGCCGCATCCGCAGTAAAGTTCGATGAACACTTCCGGCTTCACCTCCTCCACGATCCGCAGGAATTCCGCCGCAAGTTTCGACGCCATCTCCGTGTTGATCTGGAAGAACGAACGGCGCGGAACCGCAAATTCTCCGTATGGTCGGATGGTATCGGTCAGGAACTCTTCCGAATCCTCCGCCTCCAGCAGAAGCGCGCCGTCATGCGGCGTATAGCGGAATGTCAGCGGGGAAATTCCCTCCGGAAGCGAAGCGCGGAATGCGGGATCGTTGAGTTTTTCATCCATCAGACGCGCGATTTCCGGGCGAGCCAGGAGACATTCGCGGATGTCAAGAACCGTTTTGTTGTCCTCCATCCGGTATCCGATGCGGACCTCTTCTCCGTTTTTTTCGGCGGTAAGTTTGATTTTGTTCCGCCAGCCCATGCGCCGCGGCGCGGCGGCCGGTTCCCGCATCGCGGAGGGCTCCGCAAGGTGCGAATGAAGGAGAAAACGCTCAAACTGTTTCTGCTTCCACTCAAGTTCAACCGGATAATCAACCTGGGAATACGCACAGCCCGGACACTCCGCCGCATAACGGCAGACCGGCTGGATCCGGTCCAGCGAGGGTTCGATTATCTCTTTGATTTCCGCCTCCGCACAGTTTTTCTTCTCTTTCGTAACCGCGCACAGGAGAGTATCCCCCGGCGCTCCGCCGCGAATAAAACAGCGTTTGCCCGAAGGCGTCGAGGCGACGGCTTTGCCGCGATAGGCGAAAGCGTCCGGCTTGAGTGTCAGTTCCTGCATGAATCGTCCTTGCAAATAATATTTCAGCGCCTTCCGGCGTCAACTATCAGCGTCTTGCGCCAGCGTTTGCCGACGCTTTTGAGTGTATAAACCGAGCCGAGCGAATCCATCGCGACCAGTTCGCATGGTTCGCCGCCCGAAAACAGCCAGCGCACCGTCCCGAGCGTCGCAGGGCGCAGGGACTTCGGCTCACACGAGGAATAATCTTTCAAGCTCTCCGGATCCAACCGGAAGACGCGCCCTTTGATCACCCTCATGACAAACAGATTCGGTCCGTTCTCCTGCCAGACAAAACGCCCTGCGGAATCCGCGGCAATCTCCCGCTGTTTGCCTTCCACATGAAGGAACAGACGGCACTTCCCGTTCGTGTCGGGCAGAGCTGAAAAGAGGAATCCCGAACCGTCCGGCTTCGTGCATACAAGTTCCCCGATGCGGAACTGCTCCTTGCGCGGCTCCTTCGAAGCAACCTCGCCGGACGCGGCGTCGATCCGGTAAAACGCATCCTCCGCCGCGGCAATCACAGCCGTTCCATCCGGAGATACCCGGAGAAGCGGACAAGGCGCTCTGAAAAGCGTTTTTGAATCCCCGTCTTCCAGATTCAGCATCCGGACTGCGCCTTTTGCATCCGCAAAGAACAGCGAAGCTCCCGCGACCGCAAACGACATCGGTTTTTCCGTCCGGTGAAATGAGCGTTCCTTCCCCTCCTTCAAATCAAGGACAACGAATCCGGCGGGCTGTTTCAGCACCGGCTGAGCCTCCGCAAAGGCAACCGCATATTCGAGCGTGTTTCCGAGCCGCAGCGCGGAAAGTTTGCGTCCGACCGTGAAGTATCCCGCAATGCGTTTGCGGAGGACGTCGAGCAGAATGATTCTTCCGCCCTGTGCCTCCTCACACTTCCCGACCGTTTCCAGAAATGCGGCAACCGAGCCGTCAAGCACAGCTGCGGCGTCGGCGACCCGCAGAGCTCCCGTTCCCGTCAGATCCCAGCCGGGGATCCAGACATAATCCTTCCCGGTATCCGGCAGAGCCGCGGCAAGAGTATTCTCCTTGATTTTCGCAAGCGGCTGAAGACGATCCTCCGCGCGGATATTCGCCTCCTCTTCAATCGAAACACGCACGGTCTGCTCCGCCTGCGGGATGCGGATTTTCAACCCCTCCTCCATTGCGGAGAGGGAAGCAAGACAAAGGAATGTCAGCAGCAGCCGGATCATATTCACTCTCAAAGTTCAACGCACAGGGCGTCTCTCATCTTCTTGACCTGTTCGACCGCTTTTTCGACCGATTCCGCGCGTGCGAGGAGCACGCCGAGGCGGCGGTGTCCGTTGAGTTCGCCCTTCCCGAAAATCCGCATGGAGGTATCGGGATCCGCAAGAACATTTTCGAGTCCGCTGAACGAAACATGATCCGATACGCCGTCGGCGACAATCGCCTTCGATGCGGAAGGTCCGTGGAAAGCAATGTTCGGAATCGGCAGACCGAGGATCGCGCGGGCGTGCAGAGCAAATTCGGAGAGATCCTGCGAAATCATCGTAACCATTCCGGTATCGTGCGGACGGGGGCTGATTTCGCTGAAAATCACCTCGTCGCCTTTTACAAACATTTCTACGCCGAAAATGCCGCGCCCGCCGATGGCGTCCGTGATTTTCTTTGCGATATCCTCCGCCTTTTCAAGCGCGGATGCGGTCATTGCCTGCGGCTGCCAGGACTCCTGATAGTCGCCGCCGACCTGATGATGCCCGATCGGCTTGAGGAACGAGGTTCCGCCGATGTGACGCACGGTCAGCAGGGTGATTTCATAGTCGAAATCAACAAATCCCTCCACGATGACTCTTCCCGCTCCGGCGCGTCCGCCCTCCTGCGAAATGTGCCACGCTTTGTCGATATCCGCCTCGGAGCGGACAACGCTCTGACCGTGTCCGGAAGAACTCATGACGGGCTTGACGACGCAGGGAATTCCGACCTCTTTGACGGCGGCTTTGAACTCGTCTTCGCTGTCCGCGAAACGGTATTTTGAAGTGGGCAGACCGAGCTCTTCCGCGGCAAGACGGCGGATTCCTTCACGGTTCATGGTCAGGTAGGTTGCGCGCGCGTTCGGGATGACATGGTATCCCTCCTGCTCCAGCTTGATGAGCTCCGGCGTTGCAATCGCTTCGATTTCCGGAACAATGTAGTCGGGCTTCTCAAGTTCAACGACGTCACGGAGCGCTTTTGCATCAAGCATATTGATGACATGGCTTCTGTGAGCGACCTGCATCGCGGGAGCGTTCGGATAGCGGTCAACCGCGATCACCTCGACTCCGAGTCTCTGCATTTCAATCGCAACTTCTTTTCCCAGTTCGCCCGATCCGAGCAAAAGCACCTTGACAGCGCTGGAAGTGAGAGCGGTTCCTAGTTTGACCATGATAAAAACTCCTCCTGTTGTTTATAATAGAATGAATATACGGGATTCCGCGTTTTTTTCAAGCGGCGGAACAAAAAAGCATGAAAAAAACCGTCCGCCAAAAGAAAACTCCGGATTTTTTGCAAGCGGCGTTTGAAAAAATCGGGAAATGCGTATATATTTACCGGAAATGCGTAAAGCAAATAGAAAAATCAAGGAGTTTCAAATGGGACAGCAGTACAATAAGGTTCAGAAGCGCGCTCGTCGCAAACGCTACAACGAAAGACTCAAAGCAAGAGCCAAAGCCGCGATGAAGGCCGCAAAGAAAAAATAACGTAAAGAGGCGGGCAAAACCCGCCTTTTTCGTTTTCACGCGGAAATTCAAACGATCAGGAACAAACTATGGCACAGATTCATCCTACCGCTGTTGTCGATCCCTCCGCGAAGCTCGCGGATAATGTGGTGATCGGGCCCCACTGCGTCGTTGAGCACGATGTGGAAATCGGCGCCGGAACCCGCCTCATGGCAAACTCTTTCGTCGGCTGCTACACCACGATGGGCGAAAACAACCTCGTCTACCCCTTCGCCTCCATCGGCTCCGACCCCGAAGATTACGGATTCGACGGTTCCGTCTCCTACACAAAAATCGGCAGCAACAACCGCTTCCGCGAAGGCGTGACCGTCAACCGCGCCACCCATGAGGGCGCCGAAACGGTGATCGGCGACGGCTGCTTCCTGATGGCGAACGCGCATGTCGCACACAACTGCAAAGTCGGCAACAATGTCATCATGGTTGTTGGAGCAACCCTCGGCGGCTATGTGGAAGTCGGCGACAAAGCCCTTCTCTCCGGGCTGATTGCAGTTCACCAGTTCTGCCGCGTCGGCCGCATGGCGGTTCTGAGCGGAGTCTCCGCAATCTCCGTCGACCTCCCCCCGTTCATGATCGGCGACGGCCGCAACGGCGGCGTCCGCGGATTCAATATCGTGGGACTCCGCCGCAACGGGTTCTCTCACGAGACAATTCATGCAATCAAGAAAGTTTACGATATTTTCTTCCGTCAGGGTCTGAACACCACGAATGCCATTGAGCGCACGCTCGCCGAAGTTCCGCAGCTTCCCGAAGTTGTCGAATTCCTCGATTTCGTCCGCTCCTCCAAGCGCGGCATTCTGACCGGCGACCGTCACGGCAGAAGAGCGTAACCGAAAAAGGCGCCTGCGCCGGCACCTGCCGTCCGTCCGGGCGGCACTTGCGAAGCGCTTGCGCCGACACTTTTTCTCTTTTTTTCTGCAAAAAATTCTTCCATCCTGTTGAATTTGCAATTTTATCAGCTAACTTACCTCATAACACCGTTTTTTCGCCGGAATAATCAACGAAAAGGAGAAATCCAAATGGCGCTTGACAAAAGTGTTGGAACGCAGTCCCTTGCTATGGACTCCAAGAAAGAAGAATTCAAAGGCAAAAAACTTCGCGTGGCGATCGTCGGATGCGGCGGCATCTGCCAGTCCCACATGGAAGCATACAAAAACATCCCTGAAGTAGAAATCGTCGCCGGCGTCGATATTCTCCCCGAACGCCTCGAAGTCATGGAAACAAAATGGGGTCTCCCGAAAAAGGCGCTCTTCAAAGACTGGAAAGTCATGCTCAAGAAGATCAAGCCCGATGCGGTCGATGTCTGCACCCCCAACGGCGTCCACGCTCCCGCCGTCATCGACGCCCTCAATGCCGGCTGCCATGCCATGACTGAAAAGCCCATGGGCATGAGCGTCAAAGAGTGCGAAGAAATGGTCAAAGTTGCAAAGAAGAACAAACGCAAACTCGCCGTCGGCTTCCAGCAGAGATACCACAACAATACCGAATTCCTCGTCCGCGCACGCGATGAAGGCCAGTTCGGCAAAATCATGTTCGTCAAGTGCCGCGCTCTCCGCAGACGCGGTATCCCGAACTGGGGCGTCTTCGGACAGAAAGAGCTCCAGGGCGGCGGTCCCATGATCGATATCGGCGTACACCTCATCGAAGTCGCACATTACTTCATGGGCTCCCCCAAGCCGGTCGCAGCCTCCGGAAACATCTGGACCTACATCGGCGACAAGCCCTCTGAAGTCGTCTCCCCCTGGCCGAACTGGGATTGGAAAACCTTCACCGTGGAAGACCTCGCAATCGGCCAGATCCGTTTCGACAACGGCGCCATCATGCAGATCGAAACCTCCTTCTCCGCTCACATCAAGGAAGATGTCTGGAACTTCACCTTCATGGGCGACAAGGGCGGCGGCTCCTGGTCCCCCGCGGAAATCTACCGCGACTCCGCAGGAACCATGATCAACGAAGTCCCCGGATTCCTCCCCGAAAGCTCCTGGAATTTCCTCTTCACCCAGAAGCTCAAAAACTTCGTCAACGCATGTCTTAACGACACCGAACTCCGTGCTCCGGGCGAAGCCGGACTTGCTGTTCAGAAAATCCTCAACGGCATCTACGATTCCGCCGCTGCAGGAAAAGAAGTCGTCATCAAGTAAACACTTGCATTGCGCAGTCCGGAGAACCGCCCAAACGGTTCTCCGGATTTTTTTACCTCCCCTTTTCCTTATGCCTGAAAAGCATTCAATTGCATAGAAAATAAGTATTTGTTATTTGAAAAATTGCTGTTATAGTTTATTCTCAAAGAATGTTCCGAATTTTCTGCAGAAAGCGTTTGACTTACAGCAGCTCTAACGCTTAAATTATGCGGAGAAGAGAGAAAAGGAGAATTTTTCATGAAAAAACTGTTCGGATTGAAAAGTCTGCGCATCGCCGTTGCGGCTCTTGTTCTGATTCTGACGGGAATTGCGTTTTACGGAGGCAGCAGAGCGATTGCGGGTATTCTTCACCTCCAGTTTGGTCCCGCGCTGATGCGCTGTTTCGCGGCATTCTCCGCAGGAACGCTCGCAACCGTGCTTGCAATTCTCGTACTGACTCTCCTGTTCGGACGGATTTACTGTTCCATGTTCTGTCCGTTCGGAATTCTCCAGGATCTGATTCTCGTATTCTCCCGCAGGAAGAACTGCGAGGTGCCGGATCTGCCCGGAGTGCGCTATGCAGTCGCCGGAATCGTTTTCGGACTTCTCATCTGCGGCTGGAGCGCGGGATTCCTCCTGCTTGATCCCTACACAAACGCCGGACGCATCGCAGGAGCTTTCACAGCCGGCGGATTCGTTCCGCTGATCCTCATCCTCGCGCTTGCCCTCTGGAAACGGCGCATCTACTGCACAGCAATCTGCCCCGTCGGAACTCTGCTGGGGCTGACGGCGAAATTCAGCATCTTCCGTCCGGTCATTCAGAACGGATGCGTCAAATGCGGAAAGTGCGCACGCCTCTGTCCCGCCGGATGCATCGACGTGAAGAGCGGAACCATCGACAACGAACGCTGTCTGCGCTGTATGAACTGCATCGCCGGGTGTCCGTTCAGCAAAATCAGATTTGAAGTGAAAAAAACAGAAGAAATCCCGGTTGATGAATCGCGCCGCGCGTTTCTCGTGAACGGCGGAATTCTGCTTGCGGGACTTGCGGCGGGCGCGGCACTTGCAAAAACCGGACTCGGCAAGCTCGAAGAATTCGCCCGTAAATTCCGGATTCTTCCGCCCGGCGCGGGAAGTGCCGAACGCTTCGCGGCAAAATGCACGGGCTGCCAGCTCTGCACAAGAAACTGTCCGGAGAAAATCATCGTTCCCGCGAAAGGAACGGCGGGGCCAGTCTCGCTCGACCTCTCGCGCGGCTCATGCAGGTTCGACTGCAACAAATGCTCGCGTGTCTGCCCGACCGGAGCAATCCGTCCGCTCTCTCTTGCCGTAAAGCAGAAAACGAAGATTGCGGAGGCGCATTTCAATCCTCAGAACTGCATCGTGTTCCAGGATGACGAGAAGTGCGGCAAATGCGCGGCGGTCTGTCCGACACACGCAATCACTCTGCGGAAAAACGGAACTCCGCGCGGCGTGAATCTCAAACTCTGCATCGGCTGCGGAGCCTGTCAGGAGATCTGTCCCGCGCCGGAAAAGGCGATGACCATACACGAAATCGAAAAACAAATTCTGCTGGAGAATTGAACATGGAAAACAAACTGCTTTATCTCGAAGGCGCATCGGGAATTTCCGGCGACATGACCGTTGCCGCCCTGCTTGACCTCGGCGCAAACCGCGAAAAACTCGACGCCGTTCTCAAAAGCATGAACCTGGAAGGCTTTGAATATCAGGTTTCCCGTAAAAGTTCCTATGGAATCGCCGGAACCGATTTCGATGTGATTCTGCATGATCACCACCATCATGAACATGAGCATGAACACGGGCATCATCACGAACACCGGAACCTGGACGACGTCTGTGCCGTCATCGACCGCGGAACCATGACAGACGGCGCACGGGAACTCGCAAAAAAAATTTTCCGCATCGTCGCGGAAGCGGAATCCAAAGCCCACGGCGTTCCCGTTTCCGAAGTCCACTTCCACGAAGTCGGCGCCATTGATTCCATCGTCGACATCGTTTCCGCCGCTGTGCTGATCGACGATCTCGGCATCCGCGAGTGCGTGGTAACCGGGCTCGCCGAAGGCCGCGGATTCGTGCACTGTCAGCACGGCGATCTTCCCGTTCCGGTTCCCGCCGTGCTGAACATTGCGCAGGCGCACGGCATCGCGCTGCGCACAGCAACCGCAAACGGCGAAATGGTCACTCCGACCGGAATCGCAATCGCCGCCGCGATCCGCACCCGCGACCGCCTCCCGGCGGAATACAAAGTCGAAAAGGTCGGAATCGGACTCGGCAAACGCGACTTCGGACGCGCCAACATTCTCCGCGCGATGATTCTTGAAGAAACGCTCGATCCGGAACAGATGTATGTGCTCGAAACGAACATCGACGATGCCACTGGCGAAGCGCTCGGACTTGCGCTCGAAAAGCTCATGGCGGCAGGCGCTTCCGACGCTCATTTTCTTCCATGCTTCATGAAGAAGAATCGTCCGGCGTACCTCCTGCGGGTCATCGCGGCCGCGCCCGAAATTCCCGCGCTCGAACGGATCATTTTTGAGTCCACAACCACCATCGGAATGCGCAAACTTCCAGTCGACCGCACCTGCATGGATCGCGAAATCCGCACCGTGGAACTCCCGTTCGGCACGGTCTCCGTCAAACGCTGCACCTGGAACGGCGTTGTCCGCAACTATCCCGAATACGAAAGCGTGCGTGCGCTCGCGGAACAGGCCGGCAAAGAATTCCAGCTGGTTTTCGCCCTCGCGAAACAGGCGGCGGAGGAACTCAAATGACCCGGATCGACGAGCTGAAACTGAATCTGCGCTTCCTCGCGCCGCAGGGCATTGCGCTTGCGTTCTCGGGCGGAGTCGACAGCACATTCCTGCTTTCCGTCCTCAAGGAACTGCACGATGAAGCGCCGTTTCCACTCCTTGCGCTCACCATGCACACGGTGTTCCAGCCGGATGATGAGACCGAAACGGCGAAACGGCAGACCGCAGAGCTCGGCGTAAAGTCGGAGGTCTTCACCTGCGACCCGCTCGCCCTTCCCGAAATCCGCAACAATCCGCCGGATCGCTGCTACTGGTGCAAACGCAAAATCTTCCAGACTTTTCTCGACGTCTGCCGCGCCCGCCGCATCGCACATCTGCTTGACGGAACCAATGCGGACGATGGTCACGTATATCGTCCCGGACGGCGCGCGCTGAAGGAACTCGGCGTGCTCTCGCCGCTGGCGTCACTCGGATTTACAAAACAGGAGATCCGCAAACTTTCCGCCGAACGCGGGCTTCCGACCGCTTCCAAGCCTTCCATGCCGTGTCTTGCAACACGCTTTGAATACGGTGCGGAACTCACGCCGGAGCGCATCGGGCAAGCCGGCAGAGGGGAAGTGTTTCTCCGCTCGCTCCTGCCCGAAACGGCGGACGTGCGGCTGCGCGTGCAGGGGAAAAACGCGCGGATTGAAGTTCCGCCAGCATCGTTTGAACTCATTCTGAAGAACCGTGCGGCGATTGCGGAAACTCTGCACGGACTCGGCTTTGAATTTGTCACTCTGGACCTGGAAGGATACCGGTCCGGGTGCTATGATAAAAATCTAACAACGGAGGTGTAATATGTCTCTCGGTTTTACGGAAATCATTCTGATCGTGCTCTTTGTTCTGATCGTGTTCGGAGCAAAGCGCATTCCGGAACTCGCGCGGGCGCTCGGACGCGCTTCATACGAGTTCAAAAAAGCGAAAAACACGCTTGAAAACGAAAGCCGCGAACTTGCCGACGCCGCAGAGAAGGCGGCGGAAAACGACGACAAGAAAGAAGAAAACAAGGAAGAGAAGAAATCCTGATGGAATCAGACGGCGAAAATACGCTGATTGCGCATCTTGAAGCGCTGCGCGGAACCCTGATCCGGATTGCGGTCGCAACAGCGGTTCTCTATCCGGTCGGCTACTTTCTAGCGCCGCACGCAATCGAACTCCTCGTGCGCTGGTGCTGTCCGCCGGAGATCGGCAAGCTGCACTACTTCGCGCCGATGGAGGTGTTTTTCGTGCATCTGAAACTGGCGCTGATTCTTGCGATGGCAATGGCGTATCCGTGGAACATCTTCCAGCTGTGGCGTTTTCTGCTTCCGGCGCTCTACAAGGAGGAACGCCGGGCGCTGGGCTGGTGGCTGGTCTCGTCCTCGGTGCTCTTCTTCGGCGGAATCGCATTCTGTGCGGGACTGATTCTCCCGATGCTGATGAAGTTTTCCGCGGAATTCGCAACGTCCGAACTTCAACCGATGCTCGGACTCGCCGGATTCCTGAATCTCGCCGGATGGCTCATGCTGGCGTTCGGCGTGATGTTCCAGGCGCCGATTGCGGTGCTCCTCATGGTGCGCTTCGGTCTGCTCTCGACGGAAACGCTCCGCAAAAAACGGCCGTACGTCATGACCGTGATTCTGATCGTCGCGGCAATCCTGACTCCCCCGGATGTTGTGAGTCAGGTGATGCTTGCCATACCGACATGGCTGCTGTTTGAACTCGGGCTTCTGCTCGCAAAAAATATGGAGGAAAAGACAAATGAACAGACGTGAATTTCTCAAGAGCGCGCTCACTCTCGCCGCGCTCGCTCCCGTAACCCGTCTCGCCGCAAAAGCCGGAGCTGACGGCGACAAGGCGTCCGATTTAACTTCCGGCGCGCAGGTCACGCGCCGCCGCTGGAAAGACTCCGCCCTCACCGTCCCCCTTCTCGGATTCGGCTGCATGAGACTGCCCCGCATCTCTCCCGACAATCCCGCGATTGATTATCCCACCGTCAAGAAGATGATCGACCGCGCCATGCTCGCCGGATGCAACTACTTCGACACCGCCTACATGTACCACGGCGGCGAAAGCGAAAAATGTCTCGGCGAACTCCTCAAATCCTATTCCCGTGACGCCTACTATCTCGCGGACAAAATGCCCGTCCGGTTCGCAAAAAAGGAATCCGACGTCGAACGCATCTTCAAGGAACAGCTCGTCCGCTGCAAGACCGATTACTTCGACTTCTACATGCTCCACGCCCTCGACAAGGCGAACTGGGAACTCGCAAAAAAATTCCATGCTTGCGAATTTCTCCAGAAGATGAAAAAAGAGGGAAAGATCCGCAAGCTCGGTTTCTCCTTCCACGACACTCCGGAAACACTCCAGACCATCGTCGATGCGCAGGAATGGGACTTCGCGCAGATTCAGCTCAACTACCTCGACTGGGAACTCTACCGTTCCCGCGAACAGTACGAAATTCTGACGAAAGCCGGCATTCCGGTCATCATCATGGAACCGCTGCGCGGCGGCGCGCTCGCCTCGCTCTCCCCCGAAGCGGCTGAAATTCTCCGCAAGGCCGACCCCGACTCCAGCAACGCCGCATGGGCGTTCCGCTACGCGGCCAGCCTCCCGAACGTCCTCTGCGTCCTCTCCGGCATGTCGCTCCCCGAACACATGGAAGACAACATCAAGACCTTCTCGCCGCTGAAGCCGCTGACGGACAACGAGCGCAAAACGCTTGATCTTGCGCTGAAGGCCTACAGCAAACGCCTCGCCGTCCCCTGCACCGCCTGCCGTTACTGCATGCCCTGTCCGGTCGGCGTCGAAATCCCGAAAATCTTCGGAATCTACAACCAGTACAAAATCACCGGCAACAAGTGGCTCTTCGAAAACAACTACAAAGCCATTCCGGAAGAATCCCGCGCCTCGGAATGCGTCAACTGCAAACGCTGCGTGAAACACTGTCCGCAGAAAATCAACATTCCTGAAGAGCTGAAAAAAATCGCAAAGGAATTCGCATGATCTACCGCACACTCGGAAAAACCGGAATCAAGGTCAGCGCAATCGCGCTCGGCTGCGAAGGCTTCTCCGGAAAATCCCATGAAGAAGCCCGCAGAATGATGGATTTCGCCATTGAAAACGGCATTAACTTCATCGACGTCTGCGCATCCGATCCGGAAATGCGCTCGACCATCGGCGCGGCGCATGCGAAAAACGCTCTCCGTTCGGCGTTCCCGTGCGCGAAAAAATGAAACAGACAACAGAACTCTTCAAAATGTAAAGGAATATTCTTATGCACATGGCTGATGCTTTGCTTTCACCTGCAGTCGGGGGAACCATGATTGCAGTCTCCGCCGGAATTCTTGGCTACTCCATCCGGGACATCCGGAAGAACTTCCAGGAAAAACGCATTCCGCTCATGGGAATCGCCGGAGCGTTTGTTTTCGCGGCGCAAATGATAAACTTCGCGATTCCAGGAACCGGTTCCAGCGGACACATCGGAGGAGCCGTTCTTCTGGCGGCCCTGCTTGGACCCTCTCCCGCGTTCCTCGTCATGGCCTGCATTCTGCTGGTTCAGGCGCTGTTCTTCGCCGACGGCGGTCTGCTGGCATGGGGATGCAATCTTTTCAACATGGGCTTCTTCGGATGCTATCTCGCATATCCCTGCATCTTCCGTCCCCTCGCAGGCAAAACGATGAACCGGAAACGGATTGTCGCCGCCTCGCTCGCGGCATGTCTGGTTTCGCTGGAACTGGGCGCTCTTGCGGTGACGCTTGAAACACTCGTCTCCGGGATTACCGAGCTTCCGTTCGGCGTGTTTGCCGGAGCCATGCTTCCGATTCATCTGGCAATCGGAGCCGGAGAAGGGCTGGCAACCGCGGCGGTGCTCCTGTTCGTGCAGAAAAACCTGCCCGATGCGGAAAAGCTCCGTCTGGAAGAGGAAAAACCGTCCATTCTGCGCCTTTCATGGGTGCTCGGACTCGCCGCGCTGGTTCTCGGAGGCGGAATCTCACTCCTTGCTTCCGGCAAACCCGACGGTCTGGAATGGTCCATAGAGAAAACCGCCGGGTCTTCCGAACTGGAAGCATCCGGCGCGGTTCACTCCTTTTTCTCGCGGTTGACGGAGATGTTTTCCGTTTTTCCGGACTACGCGATTCCCGGCAATGAATCCCCGCTCGGAACCTCGATCGCCGGAATTGCCGGAGCGGTCATCTGCGCGCTTCTTCTCGGAATTGCGGGATACTTCATCTGCCGGTCAAGGAAGAAAGCCGCAAAGTGAGTATTTCTCCCGACCGTTTTTTTTCTTTGATTCCTGCACCGGCAGAGAATTTTCTCTGCCGGTGCGCACCGTTGCCCAAAGTATGTTTCACCGTACTGTTCCTTGTGCTGACGGTTTCCTTTTCCAAATATGCTCTTGCCGGAACCGTGCTGTTTGCCGCGGTTCCTTTTCTGCTTGCCGCGGCGGCGAAACTCCCGGTGACCGTTCTGCTGTTCAGAATAATTCCGGCGCTGCCGTTCATTCTCTGCACAGGGATCGCCAATCTTTTCTTCGATCATACGCCGGTGCACGTCTTTTCATTTGAGCTTTCCGGCGGAACGGTTTCTCTGCTTGTTCTGATTGCAAAAACTCTGGCGTCCGTCGGCATGGTGCTGCTTCTCTCTTCCACAACCGCCTTCCGGGATCTCGCCGGAGCTCTGCGGTGCCTTCATGTTCCCTGTCTGCTGATTCTCGTTCTTCAGCAGCTGTTCCGCTATCTTGCCCTGCTCGCCCGGGAAGCGGGAAACATGCGGAACGCCTATTTCATGCGCAATCCGGAATGCAGGATCATCCCGCTCCGGGAATGGGGAAATCTCGCCGGACGGCTCTTCATCAAAAGCACTGTTCATGCCGATGCCGTTTACGCCGCAATGCAGTGCCGTCTTTTTCATGCGGGCAAACCGCTTCCCGCCCGCGGGAAAGGTTCGCCGCTGGAGTGGGGAACCGTCATCCTGCTCAGTGTTCTGTTATGTTTTTTGAGGAGAATATTATGAAAATTCAACTGGAAAATCTGACTCTGGAACGCGCCGGAGGAGTTTGCGCAGTCAACGGGCTCACCCTTGATTTCGATTCGGACCGCTGCGCAGCCGTTGCGCTCCTGGGGGAAAACGGTGCGGGGAAATCCTCGCTCCTGGAAGGCATCGTCGGACTGATTCCCGTCCATTCCGGACGCATCCTCGTAGACGGGATGCCGCTCGAAAAGAAAAACATCTCTCAGATCCGCCGCAAAATCGGCATGGTGTTTCAGAATTCGGATCACCAGCTCTTCTCGCAAACCGTGGAAGAAGACGTCGCATTCGGGCCATCGAATCTGGAACTTCCGGAAGAGGAGATCCGGAACCGCGTCGAAAATGCATTGAAGCAGATGAACATTCTCTCCCTTGCCCGGCGCGATGTGACACAGCTTTCCGGCGGTGAAAAACGGCGCGCCGCACTTGCCGGAGTTCTGGCGATGAACCCGGAAGCGATCCTGCTGGATGAACCGACCGCGATGCTCGATCCCCGCTCCGCCCGGGAATTCGCCGCATATCTGCAGAACCTTCCCGTTCTGAACATCATCGCAACCAATGACCTGCGCCGCAAGAGTCTGTCCGGAATGCGTGATCCTTCAGAAAGGGAAAATCGCCGCTTCCGGCAAGACCGCCGACATTCTGAACCGGCACGAACTTCTTCTCCAGTGTGGACTCGAATGACTTCTCCAGGCAGCCTCCGGTCACTGGAACGATTGAACTTGCGCACAATTCCAGGAAGCGGGACTTACACAGGGAGCCGCACGGTGAACACACTGCCGCGTCCGGGTTCGCTTTCCAGACCGACCGAACCTCCGTGCGCCTTCGCAATCGCCTGAACCAGCGCAAGACCGAGCCCGTTTCCCGGAAGATGACGGCTTGAATCCGCCCGGTAGAAACGCTTGAACACCTTCTCCCGCTCCTCCGCCGGAATGCCGCAGCCGGTATCCGAAACACGCAGAACAATCTCCTGCGCGCTCTGCTTCAGCGCAACCGTAATGCGTCCCTGCGGAGGCGTGAATTTCATGGCGTTGTCCAGCAGATTCCCCACCAGACGCTGCAGTTTGACTGAATCACCGCAGAAATGAACCGGACGTTCCGGAAGATTCAGAACAATCTCCTGTCCCTTCTGTTCCGCCGGAAGCCGGAACAGCTCCACCGACCGCTCCAGCAATGCGGAGAGATCCAACTCCCGCCGCTCCGGAACGATTGCCCCGGATTCCGTTTTTGAAATCTCCAGCATCTGGTTGATCAGCACCAGCATGCCGCGACACTCCTCCGTGTTGTCGCCCAGCGTGTTGAGCACATCTTCCAGCGAAGGATTTCCCGAAACAGTCACCTCCGAACGGCCGATCATACGCGTCAGCGGCGTCCGCAGATCATGAGCGATATCATCCGCAATCGTGCGCAGTTCCGACATCAGTATTTCCGTATTGCCCGTCATGGTGTTGAAGCTGGCTACCAGTGAATCAATCTCGCAGCCGTCATTGTTCAGCGGCACGCGGCACGAGTAATCCCCCGCCGCGATGCGGTCGGCGGCCTTGCCCACACGCTGAATCCCGCGCACCATACGGCAGGAGAGAATCCACGCACACAGGATGCTCAGCGCAAACACCGCCGCGCCGACGCCCCAGAACGCATTCACAATCCGGTCCAGATTCTCATCCGCCGAATGCTGATTGAGTCCGATCACCAGCATGTTCCCGTCCGGAAGGCTCTTCCACGCAAGGCGGATGCGACGTCCGCGCGAATTCTCCATGTCACCGTAATGAAGACGCGCTGAATTCTGCGCGTAATCGAATCTGCGGAAACGCTCCCTGTCCGGCTCGGCGGAAGGGGAACATGCGAGAATCTGCTTGTTCCTGTCCAGCAGAAGAGAAACCAGCCTGGCACCTTCTCCGAACGATTCCTGTGCAAAATCTTTTGCAAGCACGGCAGTGTGTCCCTCCGGCAGAACCCGCTCTTTGCTGAAGTGCGGCGGATCCGTCTCGTAGGTCACGCGCCAGATCTCCTTTCCGCGGAAGCCGAAAACGACATAACTGTCGCGATTCCGCGTTTCGCGGCACGCGAGAACCGGCTGGAACCCGGCGAGTTCCTCCGCGACATGCTGGAAAAATTCTTTCGGAATGCGCGAAAATTTCGGGAGGACAACCAGTGAATTCCGCAGCTCCTCCCCTGTAAAGTAACGATATTCGAACGCGCTGAAAATCCGGTGCAGACGCCAGTCCGTCTCCTCCTGTTCCGCCCGGCGCAGATGCAGATATACAATCACAAAAATAATCGTGTACGACACAAGGAACAGCAGTGCATACAGCAGAACCGTCCGCGATTTCAGCGAATGGAACAACATTTTATTCCAGGACATAGCCGAACCCCCGAACCGTGCGCAGCATCTTCTTTTCAAACGGCTTGTCGATCTTTTCGCGCAGACGGAACACCGCCGCTTCCACGATGTTCGTCTGCGTATCAAAGTTGTATTTCCAGACATGTTCCAGAATCGTGGTCCGCGTGACAACCCGTCCATGATTGCGCATCAGATACTCAAGGAGCTGGAATTCGAGCGGCTGGAGATCAAGGACCTCCCCTGCGCGCCGGACTTCCCGCCGCAGCAGATCCATCGTCAGATCGCCCACCGTCAGACGTGTCGGTTCCGCGGCTCGCGCCGCTCGCCGCAGAAGCGCCTGAATTCGCGCAAGCAGTTCCCCGAACGAAAACGGCTTTGCAAGATAATCATCTCCGCCGCAGTCGAGCCCGCTGATTTTGCTTTCAACCGAATCTTTTGCGCTGAGCACGAGCAGCGGCATTTCAACGCCCGCCTCACGGATTCCGCGGATCACAGCGAAACCGTCAAGCCCGGGCAGCATGATATCGACGACCGCCAGATCGAACGTTCCGCTTTTCGCCATTTCAAGTCCGCGGACGCCATCCTCCGCGTGTCCGGTCTGATAACCGGCATCCTGAAGCCCCTTCGCGACAAATTCCGCAGTTGCCTTGTCATCTTCGATAATCAGAATTTTCATAGCCGGTTCTCCTCCTTGATGTAATATAGTTCATTTTCCCCGTTCTTCAACAGTCAGCGCAAGATATTTGCGATGCCCGAGCTTTCCCTCCAGCTGTGTTTTCACCGCAAAGTCCCGTTTTTCGAGCGCGGCAAGCCGGAGCGCCGCACCTCCCGCGTACAGGACCGCGCAGTACCAAAGTCCGCAGAAAATCACACATCTTGTGAACTTCGGGCGTTCCGTTTCGAGAATGTGTTCCGCAAACCTGAGCTGTTCCGGCGACAGCTCCTTATCCGCCGTATTCAGCGCCAGGAAAAGTGTATCGCCATAAGAGAAAAAATAATAATCGGCGCCGAATGCCTCGCGATAATTCCGCCATTCGCCCGGATGCTGCCGATCCCAGTTTCCCGGAACCGTATACACCGGGACCTTGAAAGAATTCCTGATTTTCCGTTCGACATACCGGAAATCCGCATGTTCCGCCCTGCGCACCATATCGCCGAGACACAGCACGAAATCCGGTTTTGCCGCATTGATTGCCTCTGCAACCGCCTCCATCGACTTCAGGTTATCAGTAAAATCGCTGAACACCGCCACGCGGAAATTCTTTTTTCCGCGCTCCATACAAGCCCCTTCCGGCGGAAAGCTCCCCTCGCCCTCCGTTCCGGAGAATCCTGAAAGTGCGAGAAATCCCGCCGCCGCAACCGAAAGCAGCGCGGAAAAGATAAAAAAAATCCGGATCATAGAGCAACTCCTTGTTTTGGAGTTACTCTACATCCGGATTCTTACGGGAGGATTGAAAAACTATTAGATTCCGTTCATCTTTCCTCCGCGATTTGTCAGCAGAACGCGCGGTTCGATTCGATCAGGGCGATGCGCTGGGCAACACAGTCGTGCGAATAACGCGGATCTTCCGGCGTGTTCCGAACCCAGTCGAGAAGCTTCTCCACTGTCGTCGCGGCAACATGCATACGCGTATCGGATGAGGCGTAGTAGATGAAAACGTCGCCGTTTTCACGCGCTACAAGACCGTTGCAGAACACGACGTTGGAAACATCGCCGATCCGCTCCTCCTTGTACGGGGCAAGGAAAAAGCCGCCGGGGGAGGCAATCACTTTCGAGGGATCGTCCGGAGCGCACAGGAACGCATAAAGCACGTAACGCAGTCCGGCGGCGGTGTTGCGGACGCCGTGCGCGATGTGAAGCCAGCCCTCTTTCGTCTTGATCGGAGGTGCGCCGCAGCCGTTCTTCACTTCCTTGATCGTGTGGTAAATTTTCTCATCGACAATCTGCTCATGGTCAAGCTTGGCGTGCTCAATCGAATCGGAGAGTCCCCAGCCGATGCCGCCGCCCGTTCCCGCATCAATAAAGCCGTCCTGCGGACGCGTGTAGAAGGCGTATTTGCCGTTGACGAATTCGGGGTGGAGAACGACGTTGCGCTGCTGCGGGGACGGCGTGACGAGGTCGTCGAGACGTTCCCAGTGCTCCAGATCCTTCATGCGCACAATGCCGCACGCGGCAACCGCGGAGGATTCATCGCCCTTCTTCGCGGCGGGATCCTTGCGCTCGGAACAGAAAAGACCGTAAATCCAGCCGTCTTCGTGTCTGGTCAAACGCATGTCGTAAACGTTCGTGTCGCGCTCGGATGTCTCAGGCAGAAGAATCGGTTTTTCACGGAAACGGAAACCGTCCACGCCGGAAACGGAGTCGGCAACGGCGAAAAAAGACTTGCGGTCGTTGCCTTCAACGCGGCAGACAAGAGAGATTTTTCCGTTCATTTCAATCGCGCCGGCATTGAAGACGGCGTTGACGCCGAGACGCTCCATGAAGTGCGGATTCGTCGCCGGATTGAAGTCGAATTTCCACTGCGGCGGAACCATCTCATTGGTCAGTACGGGATTGACGTAACGGTCGAAACAGCCGTTGTACCAGTCGTTGTCGATCGTGTTCGGACGGGTCACGAGCGCTTCGTAACGAGCGAGCACCCGTGCTTTCTTCTGTTCAAAATCATTCATTTTTCAAACTCCTGTTTGCAAAATACCGTTTGTGATACTATACTATGTCCGACAAAAACAGCAAATGACAAAAGAAAGCAAAAACTGACACTTTATGTTTAACGACTGCTACAGCCGGACTCAGGAGTTTGTACGGGAACCGCCCCTCCCGCTCTATCTCTATTCGGTCGGCGAAAAAACTCTCAACTGCGGAGAAATCTCCGAAATGGGAGAACTCAAAAACACTTTTGCCGAAATCATCTGGGGCATGGAGGGCGTCGGGGAACTGACACTCTTCGGAGAAACCTTCCGCATCGACCCGGGCGACGTCTTCTTTTATCTTCCCGGCGAAGCCCACCGCCACCGTGCTCTCTCCTCAAAATGGGTCACGCGCTGGGTCTGCTTCGACGGTCCGCTCGCGGAAGCCTATCTGCTTGCCTGCCGCTATCCGCGGCATCAGCAGAACTGCGGAAAACTAGACAACGCGCTCTTCGAAGATCTCAAAATCTCCATTGCCGACACCGACTGGGGGCAGATCCGGCGGCTTTCAGGCATTTTGTGCCAAATCCTGACAAATCTCTCTCCGGCGCAAGTCGTCCCGCAGCACTCCACGCTTCTCGTGAAACAGTGCATGGAACTGATCCGGAGCCAGCTTTCCAACCGCGACCTCGACCTGAACATGGTCTGCGACACTCTCGGCGTCACCCGCAGCACGCTTACGCGTCTGTTCAAAGAAAAAGTGGGGCTCTCCCCCGGACGTTACATCCGCGACCGGAGGCTTCAGGAGGCGCAGATTCTGCTGCTCGGAACGAACCTCCCCGTCAGCGAAATTGCAGAGCGGTGCGGCTTCCCGGAGCTCACCTCGTTCATCCGGTTCATCCGTGAAAATCTCGGCTGTTCCCCCCTCGCCTACCGCGGCAAAACCCTGAAGGAACAGAAATTTAAAATTTAAAAGGTTCTCCGGTCTTTTCAACCGGAGAACCCGTAAATCAGAAAAATGATTCGAAACGCTTACTTCTGAACAGGATCCGTGTAGCTGACTGCATCGTCGTAAAGTTTCATCACCTTTTCGGAGGGAAGCGGCGAAAGCTTTGTGGCGACAACCGCGGCGATCAGACCGGCGAAGAATCCCGGAGCAAGCTCGTAGATTCCTGTCATCTTCGAGCAGCAGAACAGCCACGCGATATCAACAAGCGCGCCCGCGACAATACCGACAACTGCGCCCGTAAAGTTGAATCTGCGCCAGAAGAGCGAAAGCATGATCGCGGGACCGAACGCCGCGCCGAACACGCCCCACGCGTTGGAAACGAGTCCCATGATGCTTTCCGCTTTCGGATTGCTGGCAATCGCCATTGCGACCGCGGCGACCAGAATAACCACCACGCGACCGACCCAGAGCAGTTCGCCGTCACCCGCTTTGTCTTTGCGGACCAGCGGTTTGTAAACGTCGCTCGCAAGAGCGGAGGAGGCGGCGAGCAGCTGGCTGTCCGCCGTGCTCATCGAAGCCGCGAGAACGGCGGAAAGCAGAACGCCGGAGATAACGCCCGGGAAAATCATGCGGACCATCTGGATGAACACAAGCTCGTTGGTCTGGATATCCTCATTCAGACCGAGCTTGAGGCGTCCGATGATGCCGATCAGCGCGGCAAAGGTCACAATCAGAACGGTCCAGGAAATACCGATCTTCGCGGATTTCTTCAGGCTCGTCTGCGATTCCAGAGACATGAAGCGGATGATGATGTGCGGCATGCCGAAGTAGCCAAGTCCCCATGCGAGGCCTGAGACGATCTTGCGCCAGTCGGCAAACGGATTCCAGTATCCGGCGGTTTCAATCACCTGCGTGGAGGAATCAAGCACGAACACCGCGAACAGCGGAGCAAGCAGCATTGCGGCGAGAATCAGCAGCCCCTGGAAGAAGTCGGTCCAGCAGACCGCGGAAAATCCGCCGAAGAAGGTGTAGCCGACAATGATGGCCGTGCCGATCCACATCGCCAGCGTCGCATCCATGCCGATTACCTTGTGGAACAGAATTCCGCACGCCTTGATGCTCGCGGCGGTATAGACGGTGTACGCGACCAGGAAGACCAGCGCGCAGATCACCTGAAGCGCTTTGGAGCTTGCGAGAAAGCGGTTGGAAAGGTATTGCGGAATGGTGATCGCGTCGCCCGCGACAACCGAAAAACGGCGGAGGCGCGGCGCCTCGAAAATCCAGCTGAGCGTATAGCCGATCGCAAGACCGACGGAAATCCACACCTCGCCGAGTCCGGCGGCGTAAATCGCAGTCGGCAGTCCCATGAGCACCCACGCGCTCATATCCGATGCGCCGGCGGAAAGCGCGCCGACCCATGCGCCCATCTTGCGGTCGCCGAGGAAGAACGTTTTTTCTCCGCCTCCGCGTTCCTTGAAAAAGAAGTAAACTCCAATGCCCAGCATGAAAACCAGGTAGACGATAAAGACGACGATTTCCGACTTGTTCATAATTCCCTTTGCTGCTGTTTGTTTAAAATGAATTAAATACTATAGCACATTTTCACAAAAAGACAAGAGCCGGACGAAAAACATCCGGCAAAAAATCCCGGCGGAACACGGCGCGTCGCTTCTCTCTCAAACAGGGAAGTCCGCATGCTCCGCCGGAAAACTTCCGTTACGGAAGAAGAACCATGTCCATGAACTGATCCGGACGCTTCGGCTGCTGGCCGATTCCCGGCGTCAGCTCAATCCAGCCGATACGTTTCTCTCCATCGTTCATGTTGGCGATGAAGTTGAAGCGCGTCGCCGAACCCGGCAGCAGTTTGAACGGGCTGATCGAAACCGGCGGAAGAGCGAGCTCGTACACCACGCCGTCCGCGTTTTCCCGGATCGCGCACTCGCCCTGATCCGTCCGGCCGAGATCCTTCGAAAGCGAATCGTAGGAGCTCGCGGAAGCCGCAAGACGAATCAGCAGAGGTTCGCCCTGATAAAGCGAGAGCAGATACTCGAAGTCGTCATCCTGCAGACCCGCGGTTCCCTTCGGGGCGTTCGCAATCGTATCCAGCGCGAACTGAATGCCGTCGCCCAGCCAGGTGGCGGATTCTCCGTGCGTATCAACAGGATGGAAACCGTCCTTCTTCACCTCAAATGCAAGATAAAGACGGGCGGAATCCCATTTGCTGCGGAATTTGACGGTGCTCTTCTTCATGGACTCGCTCCAGGGGGAGCTCTGAACCGAGTTTTTCACGGTCAGAACCACCGGCGCGACATCCTGCCAGTCGGAAAGATCGCCGTCAATTGCAATTGCTTTTTCCGCCTTCGGGACGAACAGCGCACGAAGCGGGACAGAGACTGTCTCGCTCTGCTTGATTGCGGGAAGTTCAACTTTCAGTTTGGCTTCACGCGGCGTCATGCCGATTTCCGGAACGGTGCGAAACGCAACGCGGTCCGTGCTTTCTCCCGGAATGTCGCGGAATTCCAGCTTCTGTTCGCCGTCGACAAGCCCCGGAGTCAGAACAGAGACCGTGCCTGAGAGCGGTTTCGCCGTGAGGTTTGCGACCTCAACTGCAAAAGTGTGCGGTCCGGTGATTTTCACGGAGGTCCGGAACGCCTTGTCGGTGATGTTCAGTTTCGCGGAAGCGATCTGCTTCGCCAGTTCCGCCGCGGATTCTTCAGATTCAAGATAGACCGGGAACTCGCTGAGTTCAAATGTTGTCCCGTCGATCCGCGACCCCATGAAGTCATAAGCGCGGAAGGGTTTGGCGAATTCGATCTTTTCCGGCTTGCCGTTCCACTTCCAGAGAACCGCCGTTCTGCGCGTTCCGAGGTCGAAGATGTAGCAGCGGAAATTTGCTCCGAGCTTGACCTGTCCGGCCGGCTTGCCGTCCTCAATCCGGTCCGCGGCGGCGCGGATCGCATAGAGGTAGATGTTCGGCATGACTTCACCGCCATTTTCGCCATTGCCGGTACGGACGCTCGACCAGGCAGTCTGACAGAAACCGATGCCGACCGCGAAATGGAAGTAGATATCCACTCCGTTGGCAAATCCGACAATTTCATTGCGGACGTCGCGCGCCGCATATTTCAGCGCCTGCGGCATGATGCGGTTGTCCGGATAGTTCATCGGATACACGCGGCCGGCTTCCGTCGCGAAGAATTTATAATCCGTTTTGAAACGCTACGCCATTTTCCGGAGACTCTGCAT